>OJSD01001417.1_pt1 | contig 27695 bp, 20 predicted proteins | sample 1599391 | NCBI WGS metagenome assembly OJSD01 (sample SAMN04168656, study PRJEB22393) | human gut metagenome | biome: human gut microbiome; feature: stool | host: Homo sapiens | collected 2014-03-17 | reverse complement strand
AGATTACAATCAACCGCAAAGCGCTTGAAGTTTACTTCCCGCTCGAAATTCTCCAATACCAGGTGAAGCAGCCCCTGCTGGCCACCAACACGGCGGAGAATTACGACATCGTCATCAACCTCGATGGCGGTGGTATCACGGGACAGGCTTCGGCCGCTCGTCTGGGCATCGCACGCGCACTGTGCGAAATCGACGCGGAGATGCGTCCGGTGCTGAAGAAGGCCGGATTCCTCACGCGCGATTCCCGCGAGGTTGAGCGTAAGAAGCCCGGTCAGCCCGGTGCACGCCGCAAGTTCCAGTTCAGCAAGCGTTAATACGCACGACCGGAATTTCGGCAACGCACGGCGACGGTTCTCAAACCACATGGATACTTATTATATATTGGGAATTTTTCATTTTTAATTCTTAATTTTTAATTAGTCTACTATCTGGTTGCCGCGCCGCGGAAAACTCCCCGGGACCGGCCAGGCCGCTACCCGGAGGGTTGAAGAAAAGAGAATTAAAATTAATCAACGAATTGAATTAAAATGTCACGTACAGATTTTAATACATTATTGGAAGCCGGTGCGCACTTCGGTCACCTGAAGCGCAAATGGAACCCCAAAATGGCTCCTTACATCTTCATGGAGAAGAACGGCATCCACATCATCGACCTGCACAAAACCGTCCTGAAGATCGATGAGGCTGCTGCGGCCATCAAGCAGATCGCCAAGAGCGGTCGCCGCGTGCTGTTCGTAGCGACCAAGAAACAGGCCAAGGACATTGTTGCCGAAAAGGTGGCAGCCGTCGGTATGCCTTACGTCACCGAGCGTTGGGCCGGCGGTATGCTGACAAACTTCCCCACCATACGTAAAGCCGTCAAGAAAATGTCCACCATCGACAAGATGGCGACCGACGGCACGTTCGATAATTTCTCCAAGCGCGAAAAACTCCAGATCTCCCGCCAGCGTGCGAAACTGGAGAAGAACCTCGGCTCGATCGCCGACCTGACGCGTCTTCCGGCGGCTCTGTTCGTCGTCGACGTACAGAAGGAGGCCAACGCCGTGAAGGAGGCCAAACGCCTCAGCATCCCCGTATTTGCAATGGTAGACACTTGTTGTGATCCGACCGACATTGATTACGTTATCCCTGCAAATGACGATGCCACCAAGTCGATCGCCGTGGTTCTCGAAGCCATGTGCGCCGCTATCGCCGAGGGCACCGAGGAGCGCAAGCTCGAAAAGGAGAAGGAGGCACAGGAGGCTGACGCCGAGGGTGCAACCGTTAAGAAGGAGGGCAAGCCCCGCATCAAGAAGGCCGTGAAGGCTGCGATTGATGCCGAGGAGGCTGCCGTGGCAGAGGTTGTCGCCGCTGTCGAGACTCCCTACGAGGAGCCTGCTGCCGCTCCCGCAGAAGCAGCCGAGACCGCCGAGGAAAAGGCAGAATAATTGTATTTACGAACCTTATAGAGAAAGGACAAGATTATGGAAATCAAAGCTGCTGATGTAATGAAGCTCCGCAAGATGACCGGCGCCGGTATGATGGACTGCAAGAAGGCCCTCATCGAAGCTGAAGGTGATTTTGCCCGCGCTCAGGACATTATCCGCGAGAAAGGTAAGCTCATCGTCGCCAAGCGCGCCGACCGCACCGCTACCGAGGGTGTCGTCGTTACGAAGATCGTAGGCCAGAAGGCTTACATCCTCTGCCTGGCGTGCGAGACCGACTTCGTGGCCCAGAACTCCGAGTATTCGGCTTCGGCAGAGGCCATGCTGGAGGTCGCCGTGAAGAACGACGCTGCCGACCGCGATGCGCTGATGGCTGCGAAAAACGCAGAGGGCCGCACCGTCGAGGAGATGGTGACCGAGAAATCGGGTCAGACGGGCGAGAAGATCGAGCTGGCTTACTACGGCCGCATCGAGGCTCCCTACTGCGCCGCTTACGTGCACTTCAACAAGAAGCTGGGTACGATCCTGGGCTTCAACAAGGAGATTCCCGCCGAGGTCGCACACACCGTGACCATGCAGGCTACGGCCATGGCTCCCGTTTCGATCTCGGAGGCGGACTGCCCCGCAGAGGTTGTGGAGCACGAGCGCAAGATCGCCGTGGAGGCCATGAAGCAGGACCCCAAGAACGCCAACAAACCCGAGGCCATTCTGGAGAAGATCGCCGAAGGCAAGATGCGCAAGTTCTTCGAGGAGAACACGCTGCTGGCCCAGCCGGTGGTAGGCGAGAAGGAGTCGATCGCCGACTACATCCACAAGGCCGACAAGGATGCCACGGTCGTGGCTTACAAGCGGTTCGCTCTGGGCGAATAGTCCAGGCCGATTTATGTGAAAACAGACCGGAGCGATCCGGTCTGTTTTTTTTGTTGCCATTTGCGGCTCTCCGCAGGAACCACGGCGGATATTTCCGCACATCCCTCGAAATCCCCGGACGGGACGCACTCTGGCGTTACCCGTCCGGGGATTTTCTCTCCCGGTCTCTTCCGTGGGCTGTCGTAAAAAAGCAGGGCTGTCGAAAGCCCTGCCTTTTTCATTTCCAGCCCGAATGCCAGAGCACGCGCAGCACCTGCCGTCGCAGCCAGGGCGGGATCGCGAGCCAGAGGCGCGATCGGAGCTGCCAGCCGGGGGAGTCGCAGCCGACGACGCGGCCCGAGGCGCGGATGACCCGGACGGCGATGCCGGCGACGTCGCGTGTCGTGCACTGTTCCGTGATGCGGTAGTTCCCGTCGCCCGCGAGTGTGAGGCGCTCGCCGTCGCGGCGGACGATGCGGTGGAGGATGTGGCGGCCGCAGCAGCGGAACAGCACCACGTCGCCCGGTTGCAGGCGCGCGGGGTCGGCGCAGGGCGTCAGCACGACCTGGTCGCGCTCGCTGCGCAGCAGGGGCCGCATGCTGTGGCCCTTCATGCGGATCTGAACCTCGCGGCCTTCGGCGAGCATCGCCTCGACCTCGGCGAAGAAGAGTTGGTTGGGGAGCAGGATCATAGCGTCGCGTCGTTGAAAACCGTTCGGCAGGCGAGCTGCGCCGCCGCCGCGTCGGGCAGGCACTCCAGGTGGTAGACGGGAACCTGTGCGATCAGCCGGGAGAGCAGGCCGCAGGTGTCGTCCGAAAGCCGTTCGTCGCGGGCGAAGGCCGGGGGTGCGGAGGGGAGCAACGCTCCGATGGACTCGATCGGCCGCAGGCGGCGGATGCGGTTGTGCGGGGCTTGCGAGAGCCGTACGACGGCGGCTATCGGGCAGCTCTCGTTGCGGTAGCAGGGCGTTTTGCCGCTCCACGGCGATCCGTGGACGAGGGCTTCGCTGTCCGTGGCCCGGATGATCGGACTGTCGTCGTTGAGCAGTTCCGCACCCGGGATATGCTCCCGCCACAGCCGCGTGTGGGTGCTTTTGCCTGTTCCCGATTCGCCGAGGAACAGCACTCCCCGGCCGCGGTAGCGGATCACCGAGGAGTGGAAGGCCACGGCTCCGAGGGGCAGCGCCGCGATGTTGAAAAGAATCCAGACCCCGAACCGGAACAGCGCGGGATTGTGTCCGGGGGTGATGTCGCTACGGGCCGCCGCCGCGCCGTAGGCCATGCGGTAGCGGGCCGGGGCGCTGCCGTCGCGGGGCGTCATTTCGAGCAGGTAGCCCGCCGCGTCGGTCCCGAAACGGCAGTCGGCGTCGGCGTCGGGAAACTCGAAGATGTCGAGTTCGCGGTAATCGGCTTCGGCCGGAATCCGGGGGACGATTTCCAGCGCGAGGTCCGCAGGGCCGGCGCCGAGTGTCAGGAACGGGCGCAGGGCCCGGGTGAAATGCTCTCCCGTGCAGGCGTCGGGCAGGGAGACGCGGATATTGGCGATCGTATAATTCATAAAGCGGTTGTTAGCGTTCATTTTTTTTCGCGCCGGCGGTGCAAGGATATACTCTGCCGTACGAGCCGGGTGAATCGTAGGCCCTCTCCCTCGCTGGGAGAGGGTCGCAGCTGGCGGATGGGAATAAGGGACGGCTTCCGATTCTTCATCTTATTTTTCCAGCGTTATGATTCGGTCGCAGTATTCGAGCGAGGTTTCGCGGTGGGCGATCACCAGCAGCGTAAGGCCCGGATTCCGCGCGGCGATCGCGGCGATCGAACGGTTGATCTCCCCTTCGGTGCGGCTGTCGAGCGCCGAGGTCGCCTCGTCGAAGAAAAGCACGTCGGCGCGGCGGTAGAGGGCGCGTGCGATGCCGATGCGCTGCCGCTGTCCGCCCGAGAGGCGGCTGCCGCATTCGCCGACGGGGGTGTCGATCCCCAGGGGCAGCGAAGCGATGAATTCGCCCAGCTGGGCCGCTTCGAGGGCTTCGGTGACCCGCCGGCGGTCGATTTCGGCGTCCGGGACGCCCGGTGCGACGTTGGCCGCGAATGTTCCGTCGGTGAGGAACAGACGCTGCGAGACATAGCCGATGCGGTTCTGCCATGCCCGGCGGTTTGCGGCGGTGAGGGGCGTGCCGTCGACGGCGATTTCTCCCGACGTGGGTTCGTAAAGGCCCAGCAGGAGGTTGAAAAGGGTGGTCTTGCCTGCGCCCGACGCCCCGCGGATGCCGATGCGTTCGCCCTTGCGGATGGTCAGCGTGAGGCCGTGGAAAAGTTCCCGGCTCTCTTCGGTGAAGCGGAACGAGAGGTTGCGGACCGAGATTTCGCGCTCGAAAGGCAGCGTTTCGCGCGTCGGGACCTCGGGGTGCGCGGAGGCCTGCTCGTGGAGGGCCGCTTCGCGCAGGATGGGGATGGTGTAGCGGTTGTAGCGGATCGTGGCCCAGCCCGACATGATGCCGCGCACGGAGGGCATCAGCCGCAGGGCCGCCACGGCGAAGACGCCGAACAGCAGCTGCGACTGCCCGCCGCCGAAGCTCACGGCCGCCAGCAGGGCCATGCCCACGGCAAGCCCGATCTCGGTGAAGAGTTGGGGCAGCTGGCCGATGTCGGCCTCGCGCGAGCGGGTGCGCACCACTTCGTCCATCGTGCGGTCGAAGGCGCGGAGCATCCCCGGGAAGGCGTCGCTCAACTCGATGTCGGCGTATCCCCGGAAGGTCTCGGCCACGAGGCGCGACTTCTCGCGCTGGGCGCGGTTCTCCTGTTCGCCGTAACGGTTGATGCGGTTGCGGACCAGCGCGTAGTAGAGCCATACCGCGGGGAGGAAGATCACGACGGAGAGCAGCGCCGCGAGGGGCGTGTAGAGAGCCAGCGAGGCGAACAGCAGGACGAAGAGCATCGCCTCGGCGATCATCGCGGCGGCGGGGCGCAGGACCCCGGCGGCGAATGCCAGGCAGACGACGTTGACGTTGCGCGCCAGCACCGAGGAGTTCGAATTGTTGATGAAGGCCAGACCCCGGTCGTGGTAGGCGATGTAGAGGCGGCGCGAAAGGGTGCGGTAGAGGTCGTAGATGTAGCGGCGTTCGGCGCGTGCCAGCAGGAAGTTGACGCCGCATTTGAGGACGATGAACCCCACGACGGCCCCGCAGACCGCGAGAGCGAACGTGCGCGGCGAGGCGACGCCCGACCAGACGTAGACCGTCGCCAGCGGCCCGTCGCCCTCGAATCCCGCGGGGTCGAGCACCAGCGTCAGCACCGGCAGCAGGGCCGCGAGTCCCGCCAGGTTCAGCACGGCGCGCAGCACGAGGGTCGCGGCGATGCGGAGACCCCGGCGGCGGAATGCGGCGGGAAGGCTTCGGAGGATGCTTCTCATGGCTCCACTTTTTCGATTTTACCCAGTTTCACATACCACAGATACCCCTCGGCCGGGGCATAACCCATTTCGCCCAGCAGGCGGAGGTATTCGCGCATCTGCCGGCGGTGGCGTTCGGCGTCGCGCAGGCCGAACTTGTAGTCGACGACGACGACCCGGCGTCCGTCGATCATCACGCGGTCGGGACGCCGCGTCGACCCTCTGCCGGGGATGATGATTTCGTTTTCGTTGCGCACGCGCTCCCAGCCTCCGCCGAACCATTCGCGCACCTCGGGGTGTTCCAAGGCCCGGGCGATCATCTGCCGCAGGGTCGCGGCATCGGCTTCGGACAGCGTGCCGTCGGCCTGCATGCCGCGCACGGCCTCGTGGATTCCGGCCTCGTCGTCGGCCTGCTCGAAGGCCCTGTGCATCAGGATGCCGAGGTTCCGGGGCGAGAGCTCGACCTCGCCGCCGTCCTCGAAATAGCGTTGCGAGGGGAGCCGCAGCCGCAGGTCAGCCTGCGCCGTGGGGTACTCCTCCAGAATGACGTGCTCGGCCTCGGAGTGTTTCGAACCGCCCGCGACGGGGCCCGCGAACTCCCCGAAAGCGAAGTGTTCGCCCGCTTCGTCGATGGTGCAGCTGCCTTCGAAGTCGCCCAGCAGGGCCTTGTCGCCGTCGGTTGCGATGCTCTGGAGCAGCAGCCCCCCGACCGTGCGGCCGCCCTTCTGCGGGATGAAGATGTGCAGCGACTCGGCGGCGCGCGTGAGGGCCACGTACAGCAGGTTGACGTTGTCGACGTGGGCGTAGACCAGCTCGCGGTAGTACTCCGACGAGAAGCCCGATTCGGCCATCGCCTTCTTGTACCTCACCGGGAAGCGGCCGATCGCTTCGGCCCCGTCGCCGCGGGCCTCGGCCCAGACGATGTTCTGCACCGTGCCGCTCGACTTGGGGTCCGGCGACCACGAGCAGTAGGGGATGAGCACGGCCCGCTTTTCAAGCCCCTTGGCCTTGTGGATGGTGGTGATCTCGACCGTCGTGGCGCTCTCCTCGACCGACAGCGAGCGGTTTTTGCCCGTCTCCTCCCACCAGCGGAGGAACAGCGCTATGTCGGCGATTTTCGTCGCGCAGAACGAGATGATCTGCTCGTGGATGGCCTGGAGGTAGGCCGTCTGCCGACGGTCGCCTTGCAGGGCGTGCCGCATGACGATCCGCTCGAACGCCTCCTCGGGCGACAGGAGCCGCACCGAGCGGAAAAAATCGCGTTCCGAATCGTCGAGCGGCCGGTCGAACGGGCGGCCGAGGTAGTGGTTGTAGACGGCGCGCGAGAGCGAGTCGTCGGGGTTGAGCGCCAGCCGCAGGGCCGCGGCGATGAACGAGCTGACGGGGGCGTTGCCCACGATCAGAGCCTCCTGGGTCATCACGTCGAAACGGTAGCGCGGGTCCTCGTTGCGGCGTTTGAAGTCGAGCAGTTCGGCGGCGACCTTCGCGCCGTCGGTGGCCCCGCGCACGAGGATCATAATGTCGCACGGCCGGAATCCCTTGTCGATCAGCGCGCAGATGCGCTCCACGACGGGCGGCCGCTCGGCGAAGGTCTCGACCGAGACGTAGCCCGGGTGTTCGGCCATGCGGCGCGGGAGCTGGGCATGTCCGCGGTAGGCGTCGGCGAGGGTGTCGCGCAGCGCGGCGGCCTCCGCGGGATCGACGGAACCCTCCTCGGAGGCCTTTGCGAGGGTTTCGTTCAGCGCACGGTTGTCCGCGGCGACGATCCGTTCGATGATGCGGTTGTTGAAGGCGACCACCGCGGGGAGGCTCCGCCAGTTCTCCCGCAGCACCTCGACTTGGGTGTCGCTCGCGCCCAGCGCCTGCTGGGCCTCGCCGTGGAGGATTTTCCAGTCGCCGCCCCGCCAGCGGTAGATCGACTGCTTGATGTCGCCCACGATCAGCACCGAGGTCTCCTCCGACTGCGCCATGGCGTTTTGCAGCAGGGGCAGGAAGTTTTCCCACTCCTTCAGGGAGGTGTCCTGGAATTCGTCGATCATAAAACGCTCGAAACGGTTGCCCACCTTCTCGTAGATGAACGGCGCGTCGTTGTGGCCGATGAACTCCGAGAGGACGTATTTGGTTTCCGAGAGGAGCATCATGTTCTGCTCGTCGCACAGCTGCTGCACCCGCTTGTAGAGGTCCGACAGCAGGGCGAAGCTGCGGTAGTTCTCCTTCAGCAGGTCGCAGGTGTTCCAGCTCTTGCGGTTGGCGTCGTAGATGTCGCACATTTCGCGCAGCAGGGGTTGCAGCTCGGGGGCCAGCGCCTGCGCGGGCGATCCCTTGGCGCCCCAGCCCTCGGGCGCGGCGGCCATCTTGGCCACCGTCGCGCCGTAGGGTTTCAGTTCGCCCGCGGCGACGGTGAAGAAATAATTGGCGAAGCTGCGGCTCTTGCCCGAAAAGTCGGCGGCCGTAAGTCCGGCCCGGGAGATGATCGCAACGGCCCGGGCGGCGGTCTGCTGCAATTGCTTTTTGGTCGCCTCGGCCTGCGCCGCGGCGCGCGATACGATCCGGCCCAGTTCCTCGCGCGACCGCGGCACCGACAGCGCGTCCTTGTTCTTCTCCTTGAACAACTCGCCGCCGAGCGAAAGGATGCCGTCGCGGATGTCCCATTTGCGGCCCTCGTCGATGCGCTCCTGCACGAACTCCGTGAGCCAGCGTTGCAGGTCGCGGTCGACGGTGATCTGCTCGATGAGCGTGTCGGCGCCCTTCGACAGCACCGAAGCCGTCTCGATCTCGACATTGTAATTGAGGTCGATGCCCAGCTCCTTGATGAAGGCCCGCAGGATGCGCTGGAAGAAGGTGTCGATCGTCAGCACCGTGAAGCGCGAGTAGTCGTGCAGGATTTTCGAACGCACCTCGGCGGCGCGTTTGCGCACCGAACGCTCGTCGAGCGACAGCTCGCGGCAGAGGTTTCCCAGATAGGGGCTTGCGCCTCCCGAGGCCAGACGGTGGATCTCCTTCAGGATGCGCGATTTCATCTCCTCGGTGGCCTTGTTCGTGAAGGTCACGGCGAGGATGTGGCGGTAGAGGCCCGGCTGGTCGATCACGTCGCGGACGTACTTGTAGGCCAGCTGGTAGGTTTTTCCCGATCCGGCGCTTGCATTCAGAATCTTCGCTCTCACTGTCCGAAATTTCGTTTTAATGGGTAAAAATACAAAACAAATCCCGAACTTCGCAATAATTTTGTAATTTAGCGGAGCTAAAACAAGATCTTGTTATGAAGAAAATGATTCTGACGGCCGTGATGCTGGCCGCCGCAGCGCTCTGCCGGGCGCAGCAGCCCGCCGAAACCGGGGAACGCCGCGAATGGCTCACGTCGTTTACAGCCGTCGAAGTGTCGGCGCCGCTCGACGTCAAATTCGTGCAGGTTCCCGACACCGAAGCCCCCAAGATCGTCTACGACACCAAAGGTTCCTATACGACCAAATTCCGCGCCGAGGTGAAGGACAAGGTGCTGCGCATCACGGAACGCTCCGACGCCCGCCGGCCCGACCGCACTTCGGTGACGGTTTATTACAATTCGCTGGAGCGCGTCGCCATTGCCGACGCCGTGGCGACGTTCGACAGCACGCTGGTGGCCACGGTCCTCGACCTGACCGTGGGCGGCATGGCGCAGGTGACGGCCCGGATGGATGTCAAGGACCTGAAAATGGAGCTTACGGGCAAGAGCACGGCGACGCTGACGGGCGCGGTGCGCTACCTTTCGCTGTTCGTCTCGACCGGAAAGCTCGAAGCCGCGGGGCTGGAGGTGATGGCCGCCGAGGCCAACGTCACCAGTTCGGGCGTTGCCGCGCTGTGGGTGACCGACCGTTTCCAGGGCAAAACCTCGACCGGGGGCAAGATCACCTACAAGGGCGCTCCGCCCATCGTGCGCAGCGGCGCGAAGTTCATGGGCGGCGACATCACAAGGGTGGAGTGATTCGCAATTCATAATTCATAATTCACAATTTTGACTTTGCTGAAGTCGGTTTTAAACGTCTGCAAACTAAATTATTGTGAATTGTGAATTTTGCATTATATGAAAACCTTTCTCCACGAAGTTGCCGAAGACCTCTATGCCCGTTACGGCGAAGGGCTTTCCGAAAGGGCGATCCTCTTTCCGTCGCGGCGTGCGCGGCTGTTCTTCGTCGACGCCCTGACGGGCATCGCCGGGCGTCCGATGTGGCAGCCCCGGTGGGTGACGGTCGACGATCTGACGACCGAGATTTCGGGACTCCGCACCGGGGACCGCGTGCGGCTGATCACCGAACTCTACAAAATCTATTCGGAATACCACGCCGAGCCGTTCGACAAGTTCTATTTCTGGGGCGACATGCTCCTGACGGATTTCGACACCATCGACAAATACCGGATCGACGCCGCGATGCTGTTCCGCAACATCTCGGAGATCAAGGAGATCGAGGCCGACATTTCGTACCTCACTCCCGCGCAGCTGCAAATCCTGCGTTTCTGGTCGACGCTCGCCGACGAAACCGATCTCTCGGAGGAGAAGCGCCGCTTCCTGGCGATCTGGAAGACCCTGGGGCCGGTTTACGCCCGCTTCCGCGAACGGCTCTCCGAGCTGGGCATCGCCTACAACGGCATGGTCCAGCGGGCCGCCGCCGACCGCATCCGCGGCGAGGGGTATGCCTTTCCCGAGGCGCGGCAATATGTCGTGGCGGGATTCAACGCCCTGTCGGAGTGCGAGAAACAGCTATTCCGCTTCCTCTCGACGGCTGCCGAGACCGATTTCTACTGGGATTACGACTCCTATTATAAAGACCGCCCCGAGCAGGAGGCCGGAATGTTCGTGCGCGAGAACGTCGTGCAGTTCCCGCCGCGCGGGGACGTGTCGCACGACAACATGGAGCGTCCGAAGGAGCTGACCGCCGTGGCCGCCGTGTCGAACGCCGTGCAGTGCAAGCATGCCGCCGCGATCCTGCGGGAACTGGCCGCACGGGGGCCGCTGGACAAGCGCACCGCCGTGGTGCTGACCGATGAAAACCTGCTCCTGCCGCTGCTCTACGCCCTGCCGCCCGAGATCGGGAAGGTCAATGTCACGATGGGCTATCCGCTGCGGGCCAGCCTGGCCTACACCTTCGTCGAACGCCTCGTGGAGTTGCAGGCCCACCGCCGCACGAAGGGCGCAGGATGCACTTTTTACCATGCCGACGCCGTGGGCATTCTCGCGCACCCCTACGTCGCGGACAGCGATGCCCGCGAGACCCGCGCCATGCAGGACGAGATCGTGCGCGAACGGCGCATTTCGGTCGACGCCGCATGGCTGGGACGCAACGACCTGCTGCGGATGATCTTTTCGCCCGCCGCCGCGTGGCGCGAGCTGTCCGACTGGCTGCTGCGGGTCGTCGCCGCCGTGGCCCGGACGCCCTACGAGGGCGACGACCGGCGTCAGCGCGTGGAGTTTCTGGCCGTGATTTCGGAGGAGATTTCCAAACTCCGCAATTCGCTGGACGAGTGCGACATCGAGTTGACGACGGAGGTTTACACCTCGCTGCTGCGCCGCCATTTGCAGACCGTGCGCATCCCCTACGAGGGCGAGCCGCTCGAAGGGGTGCAGGTCATGGGCATCCTCGAAACCCGCAACCTCGATTTCGAAAACGTCGTTCTGCTCTCGATGAACGACGACAACTTCCCGGGCAACCACATGGCGCAGGCGTCGTTCGTGCCCTACAACCTGCGGGCGGCCTACGGACTGCCCACGCCCGAGCACCACGAAGGGGTTTACGCCTACTATTTCTACCGCCTCGTGCAGCGCGCCCGGCGGGTGTGGATGCTCTACTGCTCGCACGCCGACGACAAATCGACGGGCGAACCGAGCCGCTACATCTACCAGCTCGACTACGAGAGCGGATTTCCCGTCCGGAAGGTCGAGGTGGGTGTGGATGTCAACCTCGCCGAGACCGATCCGATCGAGGTGGCCAAGGACGAGGGGATCATGCAGCGTCTCGGACGCTTCACCGACCCCGAATCGAAGGCCACGCTCTCGCCGACGGCTTTCTTCCGCTATGTGGCCTGTCCCCTGCGGTTCTATTTTCACTCCGTGGCGCGTCTCCAGGCCGACGACGAGATCGCCGAGGAGGTCGACGCCCCGATGTTCGGCACGATCCTTCACGCCGCGGTGCAGAAACTCTATGCCCGGATCGTGGGCGAGGCGCACCCCGGCGAGACCCTGCGGGCGATGATCCGCACGGGTGAGATCGCCGCGGCGGTCGAGGCGGCGATCAACGAGAATTATTTGCAGGACCCCGCGGCCACGACCGACGACTATACGGGCAACCTGCTGCTGGTCAAAGACATCGTTACACGCTATCTGCGGGGCGGGGTGATGCCCTACGATGCGGCGCACGACGGCTTCACGGTCACGGGGCTGGAGCGGGAAGTGGCATACGGATTCGATTTCACGGCGGCGGGTCGCCCCCTTTGCATGAAGTTCGCGGGCATCGCCGACCGCATCGACGCGCTGGACGACGGAACGCTGCGCGTGGTGGACTACAAGACCGGGGCGCCGCACCTGGAGTTCGCCGGGGTGGAGAGCCTTTTCCGCGGCGAGGGCAAACAGCGGCTTTCGAACATCCTCCAGACCTTGCTCTACGCCATGATGCTCTACCGTACGCGGGGCGTCGACGCCGAACCCGCGCTCTACTACGTGCGGGCGATGAACCGTCCCGACTACCTGCCGACGCTCGACGACCGGGAAACGGGCGTCCGCGGCGGACGTTACACGCTTTATGCCGAACGGTTCGAGGAGTTGGTGCGCCAAACGCTGGCGGAACTCTACGATCCCTCGGTGCCCTTCCGCCAGTGCGAAGATGCCGACACCTGCAAGTTCTGCGATTTCAACGTGATTTGCAAGAGGTAGTTTTTGCGGCCTGCGGCCGCGGGATTTCATGTACTTTTTTCCGCAAAAAGTACCAAAAACTCCCCGACGGATGCCTTTGCCTGCGACGAACCGGCTAACGCTGGCTCCGGGCGACTATTCGCGGGGGCGCGTGCGCCCCGTCCCCTCCGCTTGCGCTTTTAGCCGGTCCGTCGCGTAACGGCTCCGGCATCGAGTCGGGATCGGATTGTCTCCAAGATTTAAGTCTATAATTTCACCACGAAATAGGACGCTCCGCTGCGGCGTGCCGCTTCGATGCCGATTGCGGAATCCTCGAAGATCAGCGTCTCGCGCGGCGTGCAGCCTTCGCGGCGCATGGCCTCCAGAAAACAGTCCGGAGCGGGTTTCGGACGCTCCACATCGGCGCCCGAGAGAATGCCGTCGACACGGCCCAGCGGCGCTGCGGGGTCCGTTCCGCCGGAGTGGAAGCCCGTTTCGGAGACCCCGCCCTCTGCCGTGGGGCCGCCGATTCCCAGGTGGCGCATCACGTTGTCGATGTTGGCCCGGCTGCCCGTCGAGACCACCCACACGCGGCCGCCGCCGGCGCGGAACTGCCGGCAGAACGTCCACAGGGGTTCGTTGAGCCGCACGGTGTCGAAAAACGTGGGGTAGAGGGCGATCTTGCGAAGCCGCAGCCGCTCGCGTTCGGCGGGGTCGGCGATTCCGAAGCGCGTGAGAAACTCGTTGCACCGCATTCCGAAGTAATTGGCGGCGTACTCCTCCTCGGTGAGCGTGTAGCCCGCTTCGCCGAGGGCCGCGACGTAGGAGAGCGTGTTGGCCCGCCGGGTGTCGGCTAGCGTGCCGTCGAAATCGAGCAGAAGAAGGCGGATTTCAGAATTTTCCATTTTTCGGTTTGCTATTCGGTCGAAGGCGTGTATCGGCTATGACTCGTTCCAAAGGCTCGTTGCCGCCTGAATCCCGGCTCTTGGCCGGGTCAGTCGAACGACTGCATGCCGGTCTGGGCGATGCGCATCAGGCGTTGGTACTCGGTGGGGGTCAGCTCCATGAAGAAATAGTGGATCGGGTCGACGCGCATGCCGTCGAGCCGCACTTCGTAGTGGAGGTGCGGGGCCAGCGAAAGGCCCGTGTCGCCCGAGAGGGCGATGATGTCGCCCCGCCGCACGGTCTGGCCCTTGCGGACGTTGATCTTCGAGAGGTGGCTGTACGAGGTTTCGTAGCCGTTGCCGTGGTCGATCACCACGGTCTGGCCCTGCGTCGAGTTGCGCTGCGCCGCGTCGCGCACCACGCCGTCGGCCGTGGCGAAGACGCGCGAACCCTCGGGGATGGTGTAATCCACGCCCTGATGCGATTGCAGCGTCTTGTAGAAGGGGTGGATGCGCATGCCGTAGGAGGCTGTGAGCAGCGTCAGCTGCTTGTTGATCACGGGCTGGATTGAGGGGATGTTGTCGCACCTGCGGCCCGCCGTGTCGATACGCGCCTGCAGTTCGAGGTACGAGGCGTTGAGCGTTTCGAGCTGTCGTTCCATCTCGTTCACCCTCTCGCGCAGTTCGCGTTTGAGCTGACGCGTCGAGCGGCCCACGATCTTTTCGTAGGTCGAACTCTGCCGCTGTTCGTGCTCCGAGTCGAAATCGTACGGCTCCGACTCGAAGAGGATGCGGAAAACGTTGCGGTCGCGTTCCGAAAGGTTTCCCAGAACGGTCGAGAGCGAGTCGTACCGGGCGGACAGCGCCTCGTATTCGCGGCGCAGGCGGTCGGTCGAGTGCTTCATCTGGTATTCGAACGGCGTGTCGAAGAAGACCGAGAAGCCCACGTAGTAGAGCACCGCCATCCCCAGCCACACGAAAAGGTGGACCGTGGCGCGGATGATCCGCTGCTTGCGCCGCCTACGCCTGCGCAGACGCTCTAAATCCTTTTTACCTGCCATGTCAGAGCTTTTCGAAGTTGGTCTCGCGCATGTTCTCCATCAGGCGTTCGTACTCCTCGGGGGTCATGTTGCGGTTGAAATAGTTGATCGGGTTGACGGGCACGCCCTTGTGGATCACCTCGTAGTGGAGGTGGGGACCCGTCGAACGCCCCGTGTTGCCCGTCCGGGCGATGATCTGGCCGCGCGTGACGCGCTCGCCGGGTTTCACGAGCACCTCGTTCAGGTGGGCGTAGCGCGTCTTGTAACCGAATTCGTGGTTGAGCAGCACCTGCTTGCCGTAGCCGCCGTTGAAGCCGCTGGCCGAGGCTGTTTCGACCACGGCGTCGCCCGTGGCATAGACCGGAGTGCCGCGGTCGCAGCCGAAGTCGATGCCCGTGTGGGGGCGGATGTAGCCCAGCACGGGGTGCATGCGGCGCGCGCTGAAGGCGCCGATGTGGTTGTTGTGCAGCGCCGAGCGGTCGATGGGCCAGATGGCCGGGACGGCTGCCGAGAGCTGCTCCTTGTTCTTCGAGAACTGCTGCAATTCGTCGAACGACACCGATTCGAGGTAGATCGTCCGGGCCAGCGCGTCCAGCTGCCGCCATGTCCCGACCATCAGCGGGGCGTAGTCGTCGTCGGCGAGCGGGGCGTATTTCGAATCGGGGTAGGGTTGCCACACGCCCGGGATCGAGAGCGTGTCGGTCGAGAAGAGCGAGCGGTAGACGTAGTTGTCGCGGTGGCGTATTTCGTCGACGCGCTGCTGGGCGGTGCGGATGCGGTCCTGGAGAATGCGGTATTTGATCACCGTCTCGCGGTTGTCGCGCAGGATGCGGTACATCTTGGGCGTGTAGAAGAAGTAGGAGAAGAGGACGTTGGCGATCGACACGAGGATGAATCCGATCAGGATCTTGCGGATCTGGCGGTAGGTGCGGAGCCGGAACGGGGCCGTCATCACGCCGTGCGTGAGAACCTGCGCCTCGTGTGTCAGCTCCTCTGCGCCTGTCCGAAGCGTTTCGGTTCCGAATCTGTGTCCTTTTTCGCCCATCGCGGAAAAATCTCCTTTAATAGGATGCAAATTTAGTTTAAAATGTGTAATTTTGCAACCCGAAATCAAGAACGTGAAAATAGGATAAATCAATATATCATGGAGTCAAATAAAATTCGTCAGGCCTTTCTCGACTTCTTCGAGTCGAAAGGGCATGCTATCGTGCCTTCGGCCCCGATGGTCGTCAAGGGCGACCCCACGCTGATGTTCACCAACGCGGGCATGAACCAGTTCAAGGACATCTTCCTGGGCAACGCCCCCCGCAAGTATCCGCGTGCGGCCGATACGCAGAAATGTCTGCGCGTTTCAGGCAAGCACAACGACCTGGAGGAGGTCGGCCACGACACCTACCACCATACGATGTTCGAGATGCTGGGCAACTGGTCCTACGGCGATTACTTCAAGAAGGAGGCGATCGAGTGGGCCTGGGAACTGCTCCACGGCGTCTACGGACTGCCCGCCGAGCGGATGTATGCCACGGTGTTCGAAGGTTCGGAGGAGGACGGCGTGCCGTTCGACCAGGAGGCTTACGACTACTGGCTCCGGTACCTGCCCGCGGACCATATCATCCGCGGCAACAAGCACGATAATTTCTGGGAGATGGGCGAGACGGGACCCTGCGGACCTTGCTCGGAAATCCACTTCGACCTGCGCGACGAGGCGGAGATCGCCGCCAAACCGGGCCGCGAGATGGTCAACGCGAGCCATCCGCAGGTGATCGAGATCTGGAACCTCGTCTTCATGCAGTTCAACCGCAAGGCAAACGGCTCGCTGGAGGAACTTCCCGCGCGCAACGTCGACACGGGCATGGGCTTCGAGCGCCTCTGCATGATCCTCCAGGGCAAGAAGTCGAACTACGACACCGACGTTTTCCAGCCCACGATCGGCCGCATCGCGGAGATGTCGGGCAAGAAATACGGCGAGGACCGGAAGGCCGACGTGGCCATGCGCGTGATCGCTGACCACCTGCGCGCCATCGCCTTCTCGATCGCCGACGGCCAGCTGCCGTCGAACGTCAAGGCGGGCTATGTCATCCGCCGCATCCTGCGCCGCGCCGTGCGCTACGGCTACACCTACCTCGGCTTCACCGAGCCGACGCTCTGCCGCCTGGTTCCCGGACTGGTCGGGCAGATGGGCGGCCAGTTCCCCGAACTGAAGGCCCAGCAGGGACTGATCGAAAAAGTGATCGAGGAGGAGGAGTCCTCGTTCCTGCGCACGCTCGCCACGGGCATCAACCTGCTGGACGGCGTGATCTCCAGAACCAAAGGCGAAGGCAAGGAGCTTATTTCGGGCAAGGACGCCTTCGAACTCTACGATACGTTCGGTTTCCCGATCGACCTCACGGAGCTGATCGCCCGCGAACAGGGCGTCGGCGTGGACCTCGCCGCCTTCGAAAAGGAGTTGCAGGCCCAGAAGGAGCGTTCGCGCAACGCCGCCGCCGTCGACACCGACGACTGGGTGGAGCTGTTCCCCATCCGCGAGAGCGTCTTCACGGGCTACGACACGCTGACCGAGAAGGTCCGCATCGCACGCTACCGCCGCGTCACGTCGAAGGGCAAGACATCGTACCAGCTGGTTTTCGACCGCACGCCGTTCTACGGCAACTCGGGCGGCCAGGTCGGCGACATCGGTATGATCGAGAGCGCCAACGAGCGTATTCCTGTCGTGGCCACCGAGAAGGAGAACGGCCTGATCATCCATATCGTGAACCAGCTCCCGGAGAACCCCGCGGCTGAATTTACGGCCCGGGTGGACCCCGAAAAGCGGCAGGCCGCAGCCAACAACCACACCGCCACGCACCTTATGCACGAGGCGCTGCGCAAGGTGCTCGGCGCGCATGTCGAGCAGAAGGGTTCGCTGGTGACGCCCGAAATCCTGCGTTTCGACTTCTCGCATTTCCAGAAGGTGACGCCCGAGGAGCTGCGCAAGGTGGAGCAACTCGTCAACCGGGCCATCCGCGCCAACTATCCGCTCGTGGAGAACCGCGAGGCTACGAAGGAGGAGGCCGAGAAGTGCGGTGCGATGATGCTCTTCGGCGAGAAATACGGCGACAAGGTCCGCATGGTCCGCTTCGGGTCGTCGGTCGAACTGTGCGGCGGTACGCACACCGGCGCCACGGGCAATATCGGCTTCTTCAAGATTCTCTCGGAGAGCGCCATTTCGGCCGGCGTGCGCCGTATCGAGGCTGTCACGGGCGAGCAGGCCGAGAAGGTGCTCTATGCCGCCGAGGACACGATGCGCAACATCGCCGAATACCTCAATAACCCGCAGGTCGTGCAGGCCGTGAAGAAGATGCTCGAAAGCAACGAGACCCTCTCGAAGGAGGTCGAGTCGATGCGCCGCGAGCAGGTGGCCCAGTGGGCCGACAAGATCGCCGCATCGACGCCCGAGCGTCACGGCATGCAGCTTTTCGCCACGCAGACCGACCGCCGTCCCGACTTCGTGAAGGACCTGGCCTACAACCTGCGCCAGCGTTCGCCCAGGCTGGTCTTCGTCGTGGGTTCCGTCTGGGACGGGAAACCGACGCTGACGGTGATGCTGGGCGACGAGATCACGGCCTGCGGTGTGAATGCCGGAGCCGTCGTGCGCGAGGCCGCGAAGCTGATGCAGGGCGGCGGAGGCGGACAGGCCTTCTTCGCGACGGCCGGCGGCAAGAATCCCGACGGTTTGCAGGCCGCCATCGACAAGGCCGTGGAGCTGATCGAGGCGCAGGTGAAATAATTGTGTGGTTTCCGTCCGCATTCCGGTCGCGATGCGATAAGCCCTTCCCGAGGGAAGGGTTTGGGATGGGGTCAGACTTGTAAACGGCGCCACAGGCGACGAATGCAGCCTCCGGAGGCAATAAAACGGTAGTAATTAAAACAGAGTAAGATATGAATAACAAGGTATTACTTATGATTCTCGACGGCTGGGGAAACGGCCGTCACGATAAGGCGGACGTCATTTCGACCGTGCATCCCGAATACATTTCGGCCATGACCGAAAAATACCCCCATGCCGAACTGCGCACCGACGGCGAGAACGTCGGCCTGCCCGACGGACAGATGGGCAACTCGGAGGTGGGACACCTCAATATCGGCGCCGGCCGCGTCGTTTATCAGGACCTCGTGAAGATCAACCGCGCCTGCCGCGACAACTCGATCATGCAGAACCCGGAGGTGAAAGCCGCGTTCGAATACGCCAAGAAAAACGGCGTGAACGTGCATTTCATGGGCCTCGTGTCGGACGGCGGCGTGCACTCGTCGCTGGAGCATCTTTTCAAACTCTGCGACATCGCCGCCGAATATAAGATCGAAAATACGTTCGTGCACTGCTTCATGGACGGCCGCGACACCGACCCGCGCAGCGGCAAGGGCTTCGTCGCCGACCTCGAAAAGCACATGGCCGCATCGACGGGCAAGGTGGCCACGGTCATCGGCCGTTATTACGCCATGGACCGCGACAAACGCTGGGAGCGGGTGAAAATCGCTTACGACGCGCTGGTCGACGGCGTCGGCGAGAAGGCGTCGGACATGGTCGAGGCCGTGCAGAAATCCTACGACGAGGGCGTGACGGACGAGTTCATCAAGCCCGTCGTGCGCGTCGACGCTGCCGGACAGCCCGTCGGCATGATCCGTCCGAACGACCTGGTGATCTTCTTCAACTACCGCAACGACCGCGCCAAGGAGCTTACCATTGTGCTGACGCAGGAGGATATGCCCGCCGAGGGAATGCACACCATGCCGCTCTACTACTGCTGCATGACCCCCTACGACGCCAAGTTCACGGGTCTGCACATCCTTTTCGACAAGGAGAACGTGCCCGACACCATCGGCGAGTGGGTTTCGAAGCAGGGTCTCAAACAGCTGCGTATCGCCGAGACCGAGAAATACGCCCACGTGACGTTCTTCCTGAACGGCGGCCGCGAGGAGAAATTCGACGGCGAGGAGCGTATCCTCGTCGCCTCGCCCAAGGTGGCGACCTATGACCTTCAGCCCGAAATGTCGGCCCCGGAAGTGGCTGAAAAACTGGTCGCTGCGCTGGGTGAAAAGAAATTCGACTTCATCTGCCTGAACTTCGCCAACGGCGACATGGTGGGCCACACGGGCGTCTATGAGGCGATCGTGAAGGCCGTGAAGGCTGTCGACAAGTGCGTCTCCGAGGTCGTGGAGGCCGCCAGGGCCAACGGCTACGAGGTGGTGATGATCGCCGACCACGGCAACGCCGACAACGCCGTCAATGCCGACGGTACGCCCAACACGGCGCACTCGCTCAATCCGGTTCCCATCGTGGTGGTGTCGGACCGCGTGAAGTCCGTCCGCAGCGGTATTCTGGCCGACGTGGCTCCCACGGTGCTGAAGCTGATGGGGCTGGAGCAGCCTGCCGAAATGACGGGCAAAGCGCTGGTGGAGATGAAATAACCGCTCCCTGCATTGCGAAAAACCCCGGCCGGAAGGCCGGGGTTTTTCGTTTCAGTAGAGTTCGATGAATTCGTAGGAGTTGCCGACGGCGGCGAGGTATTTCAGAAACTCCTCCTGCGGGATGACCACCGTCGCGCGGTTGTCGTTGGGGTGGAACGAGTAGGCGGGGCAGTCGCGCAGGTTGACGTCGAGGAACAGGTGGACGTGGTTCTCCGGGTCGTTGATCAGCCCGAAGGGCGAGACCGAGCCGGGCCGCAGTCTCAGCCAGCGTTCCATGCGCTCGGGCGAGGCGAACGTCAGTTTGCCCTGGCGCAGGCGGGCTTCGAGGTCGCGGATGGCCAGCGACCGCTCCGAATCGAAACACACGAGGTAGTGGCGGTCGCCCTTGTGGTTGCGGAAGAAGAGGTTCTTGCAGTGTTTCGAACCGTCGTCGCGCCACCATTGGCGGGCGATTTCGATGGTCGGGGCCTCGGGGTGTTCATACCATTCGTAGCGGATGCCGCGGGCGTTGAGAAAGTCGAAAACAGGTTGTTTGCGGTCCATGATTCAGGCGTTAAAACGTCCGCGCAGGCGCAGCGACGACCTGCGCAGCGCGATTCGGAGATAGAGGAGCGTGCGACACTCCCTTCCCTTCAGAATGCGGTCGAGCAGCGGGCGTTTCAGCAGCGGATGCCAGCGGGGCGCGTAGGTCTCTGCGCCGAACAGCTCCGGGCGGGCGGCAATGGCTCCGAGGACGCTCCGGCGGTCGCCGAAACGGATGTTGTTTGCGGCCCGTAGCAGCGTGTCGCGGACCAGATTCTGCCGCAGGGCGAAGAGGTATGTCTTGTCCGTGATGCCGAAGCGTTCGGCCAACTGCGGGATGAAGCGGTCGAGCCGCTCGGCGGCCTCGACGAGTTCGCAGGCCGGCATGGGGCGTGTGCTGAGCGTGTTCCGTCCGCGGCGCATGTAGTGCATGTAGAGGCCGCTGCGCCAGACGACCGACTGCATCCGGCTGATGCAGGTGAAGAAGAAAAGGTGGTCTTCGCGGGAGCAGAGGTGTTCGATGAAGCGGATTCCGAGGCGGCGGAGCGTCTCCGTGTGGTAGAGTTTGCAGACGCTGCATCCGTCCTGCAGAAACCGCTGTCCCACGGCTGCCGAAGGATCGTCGCCGATGGCGAGCGCCCCGTCGTCGTAGCTGAAAAACGCCTCGTTCGGCCCCGGCGGCTCGGCCTCCGAAAAGTCGAGCAGTATGCCTTGCATGACGATCGTTCCGGGACCCGGGGCGGGATCGCGGAAAAATTCGGCCAGAAACTCCTTTTCGGCCCAGTCGTCGGCGTCCATGAAGGTGATGAAACGCCCGCGGGCGTTGTCGATGCCCGCATTGCGGGCCGCCGAGACCGACGCTTCGTCGAGCGTCAGGGTGCGGATGCGCCCGGGGTGTTCCGCGGCGTAGCGGGCGCAGCGTTCCCGCGAATCGTCCGACGAGCCGTTTTCGACCAGGATGAGTTCGAAATCGGTGTAGCTCTGGGCCAGCAGGCTCTCCACGCATGCGCCGAGGTGGGGCGCTGCATTGTGGACCGGGATTACGACCGTGAGGTTGGGTTCGGGCTGGGACATCGGCTATTGGTTTTGAGGAGTATAGAAATCCCGGATGTTCCGTGCGATGCACTCCACGAGTATTTCGATCGCCTCGACGGGCGACCAGGCGTTGTGGGGCGAGAGCAGCAGGCGGTCCGGTTCACGGACCGAGAGCAGGGGATTGCCCGCTTCGAGCGGTTCGTGCGTGAAAACATCGAGCCCCGCCCCGGCGAGCCGTCCGGCGTCGAGGGCCGCGGCCAGCGCCGCTTCGTCCACGATGCCGCCGCGCGCCACGTTGATCAGGATGGCCGAAGGCTTCATCAGCGCCAGTTCGCGCGCGCCGATCAGATTGCGCGTGCGGTCGTTCAGCGGGGCGTGGACCGACACCACGTCGGCCCATCGGAGCAGTTCGTCGAGCGGCTTTTCGGGATAGGGTTCCTCGCGCACGACGCCCGAGGTCGAGGTATAGGCGATGCGGCATCCCAGCGCCTCGGCGACGCGGGCGACGCTGCGGCCGATGTTGCCCAGCCCGACGATGCCCCATTTCGAGCCGTAAAGCTGGTGTGTGGTGCGCCCGAAGTGGTATTGCAGGGGCGATCCTGCATATGCGGTCTTGACGTAGCGGTCGTAATAGACCGTCTGTCGCAGCAGGCCGATGGCCGCGCCGATGGTGGTCTCCGTCACGGCGTGGGTCGAGTAGCCCACGGCGTTTTTCACTGCAATGCCCAGTTCGGCCGCGGCCTCGAGGTCGATGTGGTTCATGCCGGTCGCCGCCACGCAGATCAGCCGCAGGCGGGGGAGCTGCCGGAGGGTTTCGCGGCGGAAAACCACCTTGTTGGTGATCACCACGTCGGCTTCGCGGCAGCGGTCGGCGACCTCTTCGCGGACCGTGGTCCGATAACCCGTGTAGTTGCCCAGCGCGCGGATGGACCCGAGGTCGGCGTCGCCGAGCGAGTATTCGTCCAGAAATACGATGTTCGGTTGCATATCCTTTGTGTTTTTGTAAATTGCGTTCGGCGGCGCGGACTCGGTTCCCGGATGCGGATTCGGTCCGCCGCCCTTTGAAGAGGGCTTTCAGCCCTCCAGTTCGCCGATTAAATCCCTGATCACCACGGAAGCGCATCCGATTCCGAACAGCGCGGGGATGTAGGAGATCGTCCCGACGTTCGACTTCTTGTTCTGCTCCTCGCAGAGGATCATGGCTCCTTCGCGCATCGGCTCGGGAGAGAATACGGCCCGGAACCCCCGGCGGATGCCGATCTTGTGGAGCCGCTTGCGCAGCATGTGGGCCAGCGGGCAGTGGTGGGTTTTCGAGATGTCGGCGATTTCGAGTTTGGTGGGGTCGGTTTTGGCTCCGGCGCCCATCGAGCTGACGAGCGGCAGCCCGCGCTCCAGCGAGGCGGCGATCAGCGCCAGTTTCGGCGAGAGGGTGTCGATGGCGTCCACCACGTAGTCGTAGCGCGCGGCGTCCAATAAGATATAGGTCTCCTCGTCCTTGATATATTTGTCGACCACCGTGAGTCCGATTCCGGGGTTGATGTCGCGCAGGCGTTCGGCCAGCACCTCGGCCTTCGGGCGGCCGACGGTCGAATGGAGGGCCACCAGCTGGCGGTTGATGTTGGTCGCGTTCACCGTGTCGGCGTCGGCGACGGTCATGCGTCCCACGCCCGCCCGGGCGATCATCTCCGCGGCATAGGCTCCCACGCCGCCCAGCCCGACCACGAGCACGTGGGCGTTGCGCAGCAGCTCCAGTTTTTCGCTGCCGAGCAGCAATTCGGTTCTTTCCAGCCAGTTATGCGTATGCGTTTCCATTTGTCATTGTCATTTGTCGCCCTTCGTCCGGCCCGGTCCTTCGTACTCGCCGCCTGTGAATATTCGTTTGTAATTATCTAAAATTGCCCGTTGCAACACCTCCTCCGGCACCCCTTTCGCCTCCGCCGCCCGGGCGTAAATTTCCGCGATGGGCACGGGGCTGTCGTCGGTCTCCAGAAAGAGCTGCGAAAGCGGCGTCCCGCGCAGCGCCGCAAGGGTCTTGGGCGATGCGAACGTGCGTTCGCCGAACGAGAGGCAGTAACCTTTCGCCAGGGCCTGCCGCGCCTGCTCGGGCGAGCCGATGAAGCCGTGGAAAATCACGGCCCGGGGTTCCGAGGCCGCCAGTTCGCGCATCAGCGGCTCGAAGGCCCTGACGCAGTGGAGCACCACGGGAAGTCCCCGCTCGCGGGCCAGCCGCAACTGCGTCCGCAGTGCGGACAGCTGGGCCGCACGGTCGGCGCCGCGCACGAAATCCAGTCCCGTTTCGCCCACGGCCTGCGCCCCGCCGAGACGCTGGCCGAGCGTTGCGGCGTCCTGCGTCGCGGCGTCCCACGGGTGCACGCCCGCCGTGCGGAGTTCGATCCCCGAACCGGTCGGGCGATGGGTGTGTATGTTGACGTAAGGGAGCATCCGGATTGCAAATGTAGGAATTTTAGCGGGAGCATTGCGAATTTGGAGCCAATTTTTTAACCTTCGCTGCCGGCTGCCGGCCGGCGGGACGCGGGGATGTTTTCCGGAGGTTGTTTCCGCTCCGGATTCTTTCGAAATCCTTTCGCATCGGAAGCATTCGTAAGGCCTTTATTTTGTCCCGAAAGCGGGCGCTCCAAATCTTAATTAAATTTAAGAAATAATGGTTTGCGCATGGGGGATTTCGGGAAAAATTTCGTACTTTCGCACGCGAATTAATTGTTAGCTCACTAACAGCCGAACTTGAATTCCAAACATAACAATCAAAATCATTAACCATGTCGAAAATCATTACACTACGCAAGGGTTTAGACATCAATCTGGTGGGCAAACCCCAGGAGTCGCTCGCGGACGCGCCGCAGGCTTCGGAGTATGCCCTCTCGCCCCTCGATTTCGAGGGCGTGACTCCCAAGCTGCTGGTTAAGGAGGGCGATCGGGTGAAAGCCGGCACGCCGTTGTTCTTCAACAAGTACAACGAACGCGTGCTCTTCACGTCGCCCGTCAGCGGTACGGTGGCCGCCGTCAACCGCGGAGAGAAGCGCAAGGTCCTCTCCGTGACGGTGACTCCCGACGCCTCCCAGGAGTACGAGGAGTTTGAGAAGACCGACCTCGGGTCGGCTTCGCGCGAGCAGATCGTCTCCCTGCTGCTCCGGTCGGGCCTTTGGCCGATGATCGTGCAGCGCCCTTACGGCATCATCGCCGACCCCAGCGACACGCCGAAAGCGGTCTTCATCTCCGCCTTCGACTCCGCGCCGCTGGCCCCGGATTACAATTTCGTGCTGAAAGCCGAGCAGAAGAACCTCCAGACGGGTATCGACGTGATGCGCAAACTCACTCCGGGCAAGGTGCATCTCTCGGTGCGCGCCAAGGCCGAAGGGCAGATGCCCTCGCTCAAGGGCGCCGAACTCCACGCCTTTGCGGGCAAACACCCCGTCGGCAACGTCGGCGTGCAGATCCACCACGTGGACCCGGTGAACAAGGGCGAAGTGGTGTGGACGGTCAACATCCAGGATCTGGCCATCATCGGCCGCCTGTTCAACGAAGGCCGCGTCGACATGACGAAGATCATCGCCGTAGCCGGCTCTGAGATCGAAAAACCGCAGTACTGCCGCGTCGTCGCGGGCGCCAGGGTCGATTCGATCCTCCGGGGCAACGTGAAACCCCAAAAGGAGGGCGACCATGTACGCATCATCTCGGGCAACGTGCTCACCGGCACGAAGACCCCGGCCGACGACTTCCTCGGTTTCTATGCCAATCAGCTTACGGTGATCCCCGAGGGCGACAAGTACGAGCTGCTGGGCTGGGCGATGCCCCGTTTCAACAAGTTCTCCGTATCGCGCTCCTATTTCTCGTGGCTCTGCCCGAAGAAGGCCTACGACCTCGACACCAACATGAACGGCGGCGAGCGCCCGTTCGTCGTGACGGGGCTCTACGAGCAGTACCTGCCGATGGACATTTACCCGATGTACCTGCTGAAGGCCTGCCTTGCCGGCGACATCGACAAGATGGAGAACCTCGGCATCTACGAGGTCGTGGAGGAGGATTTCGCCCTGTGCGAATTCGTAGACCCCTCGAAGATCGAGATACAGCAGATCATCCGCGACGGTATTAACTTAATGATTAAGGAGGCATAACGATGAGCGCATTACGCAATTTGGTAGATAAGATCAAGCCCACGTTCACCAAGGGTGGCAAGCTGGGCTTCTTGGAATCGACGTTCGATGCGTTCGAAACGTTCCTGTTCGTACCCGACACGACGACTTCCAAAGGCGCGCATATCCGCGACTGCAACGACATGAAGCGTACGATGATCATGGTGGTCGTCGCCCTGATGCCGGCGCTTCTGTTCGGTTTCTATAACACGGGTTACATGCACTTCCTCTCGCAGGGCGTGCAGCCCGAATTCTGGGCTTCGCTCTGGTTCGGATTCCTCAAGGTGCTCCCCCTGATCGTCGTTTCGTACGTCGTGGGTCTGGGCATCGAGTTCGCATTCGCCCAGTTCCGCGGCCACGAGGTCAACGAGGGCTTCTTGGTGTCGGGTCTGCTGATCCCGATGATCATGCCGGTGGACATTCCGCTCTGGATGGTGGCTCTCTCGACCGCCTTCGCCGTCGTCTTCGGCAAGGAGGTGTTCGGCGGTACGGGCATGAACGTCTTCAATCCCGCGCTGCTGGCGCGCGCCTTCGCCTTCTTCGCCTATACGCCTTCGATGTCGGGCGCGACGGTGTGGATCGCGGGCATGACCTCCGGCGAGGGCGTGGTGGACGGCTTCTCCGGCGCAACGGCGCTCGAAAACCTGAGCACCACGGGCCAGATGGGCTATTCGGCCATGGACGCCTTCCTCGGTTTCATTCCGGGCTGCGTGGGCGAGACTTCGACGCTGGCGATCCTGATCGGCGCGGCGATCCTGCTCTTCACGGGCGTCGCTTCGTGGCGCACGATGGTCTCGGTATTCGTCGGCGGTCTGGCGATGGGCTATCTCTTCCAAGCGCTCGGCGTGACGACCTATCCGGCATGGTGGCACCTGATCGTCGGCGGTTTCGCTTTCGGTGCGGTCTTCATGGCCACCGATCCCGTCACCTCGGCGCAGACCGACAAGGGCAAATACATCGTGGGTCTGATGACCGGTGCGCTGGCCGTGCTGATCCGCGTGGTCAATCCGGCCTATCCCGAAGGCATGATGCTGTCGATCCTCTTCATGAATGCGCTGGCTCCGCTGGTGGACTACTATGTGGTCGAGGCGAACATCTCGCGCAGAAAGAAACGTGTTAAACTGGCAAAATAGGGGAGAATATGGCAACGAAAAAATTCAAATGCACCGTTTGCGGCTACATTCACGAAGGAGACGCCGCACCCGAAAAATGCCCGGTCTGCATGGCCCCCGCCTCGGCGTTCGTCGAACTGAAGGACGAGAAGAAAAAGGGGCTGTTCAGCGACAAGAACGGCAACGCATATATTATAATGTACTCGACGGTGATGGTGGTCATCGTAGCGACGCTGCTGGCCGTGGCCGCACTTTCGCTCCAGTCGCGCCAGTACGCCAACGAGCTGAACGAGAAGAAGCAGTCGATCCTTTCGTCGCTCTCGGCGCAGGGTGAGAATTACGACGCCTTCATCAAGGGCTACGTGCTCGACGCCGACGGCAACGAGCTCGAAGGCGAGGATGTCTTCGAGCTGCTGAAGGACCTTCAGGGCGCTTTCGACGACGGCAAGTTCCCCGTATTCGAAGCCGCCGACGGCCGCGTGGTGATTCCCGTGACCGGCATGGGCCTCTGGGGACCCGTCTGGGGCTATATCGCCCTCGAAAAGGATATGGACACCGTGGCCGGTATCATCATGGCCCACAAGGGCGAGACCCCCGGTCTGGGCGCCGAGATCGCAACGCCGAAATATCAGGCGCAGTTCGTCGGCAAGAAGATCTTCAAAGGCGACGAGTTCGTCTCCGTGAAACTGCGCAAGGGCGGCGCTCAGGACCCCGAACATGAGGTCGATGCCATTTCCGGCGGTACGAAGACCTCGGACGGCGTGACGGCGATGCTCTACAACAGCATGGAACACTACCTGCCGCTGCTCGAAGCCAAGCGCAAGGCCGCGGTCGAGCAGGTCGTATTTGCTCCCGTGCGGGATGAGTCTAACGAAGAAAATGTAGAAAACAATGAGTAAGAACGAAAAAGAGCCTTTGTTTTCGGCTAAGAACATGAAGTTCCTGACGGGGCCGTTCTCCGCGAACAACCCGGTCATCGTGCAGATCCTG
>OJSD01001393.1_pt1 | contig 28123 bp, 25 predicted proteins | sample 1599391 | NCBI WGS metagenome assembly OJSD01 (sample SAMN04168656, study PRJEB22393) | human gut metagenome | biome: human gut microbiome; feature: stool | host: Homo sapiens | collected 2014-03-17 | reverse complement strand
ATGGTAGAATAGCCTTTCATTTATTATATGAGGTAAACATAAGCTGCGTAGCAGCGACTGACAGTTTGCTGGCAGGTTTATGAATGTAATAAATGGAAGGCTGAACTGTTACATATTTAGTAACACTCCATTCTCTTACGCATTGCACGCATTTGTAAGTATCTCATTTAATGCCGTTCCACTGCTTGTATGACATCTTACTATATCTGCATTGCATTTTTCGGCTTCAGTTATCGCACACTTCACCATCTTGTGAGATACCGTATTTGTGAACAATATGAGAAGATCAGGACTTCCTATCTGCTCACTGAGTCTTGCCGACATCTGGGTAAAAACTTTTGCCTTGCAATTATGCTCCTTACATATCTTCTTGTATCTACAGACCATGCGGTCATGTCCTCCTACTATAACTACACTCATGTTAATCCTCATTTCTGCACACATTTTTTGGCATACCAGGTTTGTGTCAAGTGTGCACAGACACAAATCTTGTGTGTGAAAAATCAGATTTTCCACACTAAAATCCTGCATATATGGATTTTTCACACTATTATCATGCTTCGATGTTTTTGTCATATGATGCAATATCATTTCATTTTTTGCACCCCTTACTTAAGTTAGTTTGTTCTAACTGTTTTACATCATATAGGACAAAAATATAAAAGTCAACAAAAAAAATGACAGTATTTATCAATAATATTGTTATTGATAAATACTGTCATTAATTTCGTCTGTTTATCGTCTTTAATTATTTATATGGCTCAACTTTAGCATTTATATCTGCAAACATCTTTTCTTTAAGTCCCTTTATATACTCAAATGCTTCATCAACCGGAATCATTTCTTTAACTGACTTATCTCTCGTTGTTACCTCTACACATGACTCCTTGAGATTTCTAGGACTTACTACAACTCTTATCGGTGCACCGAGAAGATCTGCATCTGAGAACATTGCACCCGGACGAACATCCCTGTCATCATAAAGTGTCTCAACTGAGGCTGACTGTAAAACCTTATAAAGCTTGTCTGCAACTTCTTTTGTCTGCTCGTCATCAACACGAAGACAGCATACTTCAACTTCCCACGGTGCAATAGATATAGGCCAAATAGGACCATATTCATCATGCTTTGCCTCACATACTGATGCGGCAAGTCTTCCAACTCCGATACCGTAGCATCCCATGATAGGATTTTTTGTCTCACCATTCTCATCGGTGTATGTCATATTCATTGATTTTGTATATTTTGTGCCAAGCTGGAAGATGTTTCCTACCTCAATACCACGCTTTATGCTTATTGAGTGTTTTTTACAACATGGACATATTCCGCCCTCTTTTATCTTGGCAATATCAACATACTCAACCTTTCCAAGATCTCTTTCGAGATTAAGTCCTTTATAATGGCATCCCTCTTTATTTGCTCCGGCAACCATGCCCTCAACACCTTTAAGCGAAGAATCAATATATACCGTAACATCTTTTGATATATTATAAGGTCCAATATATCCTGCAACAAGCGGATCATCTGCCGTTATCAGTGCAACATGGATTGGTTCTCCGACAATGTTGCGGAGTTTTGTCTCATTAACTTCATAATCACCACGGACAAACGCTACAACAAATGTATCATCCGAATTTCTCTGATATACAACTGCCTTACATGAAGTCTCCACCGAACTGTGAAGATACTTGCAAACATCCTCGATAGTCTTGCAGTCAGGTGTCTCAATGCACTCTAACTCTGAAACTTCTCCAATCTTTTCATCCGGCATTATATTCTCTGCTGCTTCCATGTTGGCTCTGTAATCGCACTCAGTACAAGTAACGATTGAGTCCTCTCCTACCGGAGTAAGGAGCATATACTCATGTGACACATTTCCTCCCATCATACCTGAATCAGATGCAACAGTCACAACTTCAGGAACACCAACTCTCTGGAATATTCTGTTGTATGCCTGATAACATACATCATAATACTTTTCAAGGTCTTCCTGTGATGTATGGAACGAATAGGCATCTTTCATTGTAAATTCACGAACACGAATCATTCCCGCTCTCGGTCTTGCCTCATCCCTGAACTTACGCTGGAACTGATATATCATAAAAGGATAATTGTTGTATGACTGTCCATACTCACGGACAAGCTGAACTGATGCTTCCTCATGTGTCATACCAAGAACAAGTTTAGAGCCGTTTCTATCCTTAAGTCTTACAAGCTCATTTCCTACACTTTCATACCTTCCTGACTCCTCCCAGAGTTCAGCAGGCATAACAACCGGAAACAAAACTTCCTGACCGTCTATCATGTTCATTTCTTCACGAATGATATTTTCAATCTTTGCAGTCACTCTCCTAAGAGTAGGGAACTCAGAATAAATTCCGTTTCCTACATATTTCATGTAGCCGCCCCTTACCATAAGTGCGTGACTGTCAATGACACAATCAGCAGGTTTTTCTTTAAATCTCAATCCAACTAATTTTGATACTTTCATTTGTTTTCCCTCCATTTAATATCATTACCATATAGGAAAGCCGTAACAGCGTTACTATTTACACTTAAAGAATAATCAGCTATACAACAGATTATAATAATTTCATAGCAGCAATAATGCAGTTCTTTCCTGTTTTATAAACAAAAAACCTGTAAGCCATAAATGACCTACAAGTTCTTTCGGGTTGGGCTGATTTTCATCAGAGCAGTCTGTAGGGGAATCGAACCCCTGTTTTCGCCGTGAGAGGGCGACGTCTTAGCCGCTTGACCAACAGACCATATTTACTTTTATCATTTATCGGCGATGACCTTTTAATCTTCCCCGTCGTGCCGACAAACAATACTATACATCATTTAATTACAAAATGCAAGCATTTTTTTCAATTTTTTCTGTTTTTTTTCAAGACCCTCATTAATTATATATTTTTATTACCGCCAACAACATATATTTTCACCATGATAACACAGGACAGGACTACAGTCTGCCCTGTAATACTACCAGTGACATAACCATACTCCGTCCTGAAATGTATATAATATTATCTAGTATATATAGACTCTTCTCTAGGATGATTTGGATTTTTCTCCACTTTTTTTACAGCTTGATAAACACAGGATGTTATCTCTGCATCTGATTGTGTCGTAGATGCATTAAACCTGTGAATAAGTTTTCCCTGAAGTGAGTGAACATATCTGGGTGGAAGTCTGTTAAGTGCATATGCTGCTATATCTAATTTACATTTTTGACATTTGCATCCGTCTGTTGTTTCCCATAACTTATCAATCTTCTTTAATACAGTTTCCTCCATCATGTTGACTAAACCTTCCATATTTCTCCTCCATTCATACCAACACCTTAAATAATTCATACGATTATAGTCAGGCGGTTATTCACAATCCGCTCTGCTGCTTACTTATAACACTAATATTGTATTATTTAAAGTATGCGTCGATTCCATCTGCAATTCCTTTTGCCATCTTTGTCTGAAAGTTTGACTTCTGCATCTTTCTGTCCTCTGACGGATTACTCAAAAATCCCATTTCAATAAGAGAAACCGGTATCTTGCTCCAGTTTGTTCCTGTAAGGTCATCTCTTGCAACCAAACCTCTGTTGCGTATCTTTGTTTTTTTACAATAAGACTTGAGCAGACATGAAGATAATTTTTTGGATTTTGCACTAAGCTTTGAAACATATCTGTTTGCTTTTGACGGATATAACCCACTCGCACCAGTAACAGCTCTTGAGTTTGAACTATCTGCATGTATTCTTATGTAAATATCTGCACCACTCTTATTTGCAAGCTGTGCACGCTTTTTATTACTGATATTTACATTATTCTTTGTTCTAATCATATAAACCTTGTAACCTCTGGCTTTAAGCTCTTTCTGAAGCTTTTTTGAAACGGCAAGCGTCAGTTTATACTCAGGAACATGTGATGCAACTCCCGTTGCTCCTCCTGCCACTTTTGCTTTTCTTGTACTTGAACCCGGTCCTACCGGCTCCGTTGCGAAGTTGCCTCTTGCCTGATGTCCTGCATCAATGGCAATCTTAATATCCTTTTTTTCTTTTGCTGTGACATTTTTAGTTGTTTTTAAAGTTTTCTGCCCTAATATCATTGATGTGATGAGTGCAAGACATACTATCTTTTTCAACTGTCTTTTCATGTTATTTTATCCCCCTTTTATATATTATGTTCTCTCGGTATCTTCTGAACGAAGAATTTTGAAAGTACATTATTTGCAAAACAAGGACAGATAAATATCTGCCCTTGTTTAAATCTAATACTTTATCTTTTATTGCATTACTTAAATGTACCAAACTCAGACAATGGCGAAATTCTCAAAATTGCTCTTCCGGCAATATTCTTTTTCTTGACCGGTCCAACATCTGGATATCTGCTGTCATCGCTTATCTCTCTGTTGTCTCCAAGCACAAAAAATTCATCTTTTGCCAGTTTTAACGGTTCTTCTGCAATCCCTGATTCTGTCATCGGATCCTTGCCATAATTTTCTTTAATGGCCTTTCCGTTTATATAAATGGTATTACCTTTTATCTGTATAGTTTCTCCCGGAAGACCTATGACCCTCTTGATGTAATAATCATTGCTCTCTCGTCCATGAGGATAGAACACTATTACATCAAATCTCTTTGGTTCAGAAAAACGGTATGTAACCTTTTCTACCAAAAGATTATCGCCATCCTTAAGTGTATTCATCATTGATGTTCCATCAACTATCGTTCTTTGAAGAACATACTTTGGAACAACACATACACACATCACAATTATAGCCGCATATAAAAGAAGTTCAATAACTGCATTGCTGACTTTCTTTTTCTTTGGCACTTCATCACTTTCCGGATTTTCTATGGGTTCACCATATGAATCAACATTTCTTTCTTCTGTTGCTGTTTCTTCTCCAGCCTTTTGTTCATCAGAAGATTTTAGCGATTCTTTCCTGTCTTCGTTTTTGTATTCATTATCCATTTTAAAACCTCTGCTACTCTTCTTCTTCTTCCTCTTCCTCTTCTTCAAATGAGAATGTCATCTCATTCATAGCTTTTTTTTCTTCTTCCTCAGCAAGCTTTTTTGCCTCTGCCTCTGCTGCTTCTTCTTCACTTAAAATTCTAATTTTTGAATTGTATAATTCGTCTACCGCAATTGAGAGCGGTTTTGGACACCTTATGCCAATAAGTGGATCTGCTCCCGCAATAAGCTGACGTGCCCTCTTTGCACTTGCAAGAACGATTGAATAACGGCTGTTTACTACCGGAGCTTCACCTGTTTCTACCTCACTATTTATAACTTTCATAAGATCTGTATAAGATGGATGTAACATAACTATTCCTTCCTTTCATATTTATTTGAATTTATTTATATTTCTTTAAATCCTCAGTTATCATATTGATGAGTTCCTGCTGATTTTCTTTTGCATTATGTATAGACTGAAGCAGTCTGTGTATCTCGTCAACACATTCATCAAGATCATCATTCACAACGATATAGTCATACTGATTCATATATGGACACTCATCAACTGCTCTTGACATTCGCTTTTCTATCTGCTCTGCTGTTTCTGTCCCTCTGCCGACAAGTCTTTTCTTCAACTCATCTGCTGATGGCGGTGTGATAAATATCAACGCTGTCTCAGGAAATTTTTCTTTAACTTTTAATGCTCCTTGCATTTCAATTTCAAGTATCACATCAAAGCCCTCATCAAGCTTCTTAAAAACATAACCCTTAGGTGTTCCATAATAATTGCCTACATACTCAGCATACTCTATAAGCTGTTCATTTGCAATCATCTTTTCAAATTCATCTTTTGTCCTGAAAAAATAATTTTGTCCGTCAACTTCACCTGTTCTTGGCTTACGTGTCGTTGCTGAAATCGAAACAGCATAACTTTCCTTTTCTAACAGTCTGTTTACTACAGTTCCTTTGCCTGCCCCGGAAAATCCCGAAATTATTGCAAGAATGCCTTTTTTACTCATTGGCTCTGCTCCTCTCTGTTCTGATTTTCGTTCACACGGTTTTCTATTGTATCCGGCAGAAGTGCAGACAGAACAATATGCCCACTGTCCATTATAAGAATACATTTGGTTTTGCGGCCACAAGTGGCATCTATAGCCATATTGCTGTCTTTTGCTACCTGTATCATCCTTTTTATCGGTGCTGCTTCTGTCCTTACAATACTGACAACCTTATCCATGTTTACGATATTACCATATCCTACATTTATAAGCATGAAACCACCTCATATCTATTCAATATTCTGTATCTGCTCACGTATTTTTTCTATCTCTGTCTTTAAATCTATAGCGTCCGCAGAAAGTTTCATATCATTTGCTTTTGAAAGTATCGTATTTGCTTCCCTGTTCATCTCCTGTGCAAGAAAGTCAAGCTTTCTTCCTATCGACTCATCTTTTGATAAAGTATCTCTCATATTTTTCATATGACTATGAAGTCTTACCGTTTCCTCATCCACGCATACCTTATCAGCAAAAACAGTAAGCTCTGTGGCAAGGATTGTATCATCTATCTGTTTATCTCCAAGCAGTTCTTCTACTTTTGTCATAATCTTCTGCCTGTACTCAGCGAGAATTTCAGGAGATCTTTCCTCTATCTTTTTGACAAGTTTCAAAATATAATCAAGTTTCGAAAGGATGTCCATTTTTAAATGTTCCCCTTCTCTCTCCCTTGACTCCCTGAACATTTTGCAAGCTTCCTCAAAAGTCTCCTTTAAATCATTTTGAAGTGATTCATCCTCAACCTCTTTTGTCTCCAAAGAAATAACTTCAGGAAGTTTCAAAAAATCCGTTGCCGCAGGATATTTAAATGAAGCACCGGAAAATTTTGCACCGTACAACTCTTCCGCTTTTTCAATTGCTTCCATATATCCACTCGCAATATTTTCGTGATACCTCACCTCAACATTTTTTTCTGAGTAATCCTCATATGAAATATATGCATCTATCTTTCCTCTTGCCGCATATCCTTTAAGAATACCTCTAAGTTCATTCTCGTAAGCATTAAACTTTTTAGGTAATTTAATATTCAGATCACAATATCTGTGATTTACCGATTTTATTTCTATCAAAATCTTATAATCATCAGTAACCGTTTCATGTCTGCCATATCCGGTCATACTTTTTATCATAATATTCCCCGTTCCTATTTAATAGTTTCTGAAACATCTTCTATTTCTGTTTTAGCATAAAAACCATGCCAAATTATAATACAACTAAATAATTGTATATTAAAATCTGCATTTCGTCAAGTTCGATATAAATAACTCTTCTATTATTTCATAACAGTTCAGCCTTTCATTTGTTACATTATTTCACATTTTTTTCTTTTTATTGTCTGATTGCATATCCGCAGTCTTTTTTACCACTTTCCTGATCATGTCCGGCAATATTTTTTGTTTGTCTTTACTATCTTCTTTATTTTTATTCTTTTTCTTTCCCATAAGCTCTGATGGAGAATATGCTATATATTCATAACCGTCTTTTCTGTCCTCGATACTTTTAAGGTCTATATATGTCTGCGTATCAGTTGACAGATTTCTCCTCTCAAGGCAGTAATTAACAAAATCTTTGATAATCGTATATATAACAGCAAACAGCGGACAACCTATGAGCATTCCGGCTATGCCCCAGAACCCTCCGAAGAACAGTATCGAAAAAAGCACCCAGAATGCTGACAGACCTGTTGAATCACCGAGTATCGCAGGTCCGATGATATTTCCGTCAACCTGCTGAAGTATTGCGACAAGTATAATAAAATATAATGCCTGCACCGGGCTTACAAGAAGTATCAGCATAGCACTAGGTATAGCTCCAATATATGGTCCGAACACCGGTATGATATTGGTAACACCGACTATCACACTTACAAGCAGAGCATATGGCAGACTAAAAATCGTCATAAGGACAAAACATATAATACCAATAATAGCGGAATCAACTATTTTTCCTAAGATAAAACCGCTGAACATATCATTTGATATGCGGACATAATGAATAAGTGTATCTGCGGTCTTTTTTTTGCACACACCATATATTATCTTTTTAGCCTGTGCTATAAATACTCTCTTGCCATTTAATATATAAATAGCAACTATCATTCCTATAAAAAGATTGTATAATACATTCAGAAAGCTTATAACACCGTTTGCAAACTGCTTTGCATATAAATTCAAATTTGGAAGAAGCACACTTTTAAGCCAAGGAAATAAATCATGATTCATGATGTTATCCATGTATTTTGTAAACTTTAAAGCCGTATCCTGCATCCTTGATGCAAGATATTTATTACTCTGTATCTTCTCTGTTAAATAATTGTAGTAATCATTTGCCTGTGATGGAACTGTTTCAACAAGTGAAATAACAGTTGTGATAAGTTGTGGAATCACCAGCCAGCAGAGTATCGCAATTATTAGTACCCCGGTAAGAAGTGCAAACAATATCGTAAAACTTTCAATAACACTGACTGTTTTTGCCGACGGCTTTTTTCCTTTCTTCTCATAACCCTTTATCAGAAGACGGTAATACATCTTTGTAAGTGGGTTTAACAGATATGCTATGATAGCACCATATATAACCGGCTTTACTATACCGAATATATATGTGATTCCCGAAAAAATATCATCAAGATTTATAATAAGCAGATAAACTACGGCTGCCGATATAAGCACCAGAAAAAGACCAAACCATTTTCCGAATGCTTCTTTTATTGTTATTCTTCCGTTTTCTTCATTATCATTCTGAGACACGATATTCCTCCTGATACTTTGATAAAACTGCCCAACTGACATCATAAGACAGTCGTTATCAATATTTACATTTTCATAATTCGCTTAATTCATTTTATTTTAACACAATATCACGCCTTCATTCAAGTATTATTCACAACGGAAATCTTTTTTACGGCGTAACAGTTCAGCAAAAAAAAGATAAGTCAATAATACACGAGCTTGCTCGATGTATTATTGGCTTGTTTTTTGGGGCGGAATAGCCTTAATCAGTGAAAGAATAAATCAAATGCCAAGCCGCTATTGTTATGACACAAAAGCGACCATCCTGTAAAGAATGGCCGCTTAAGTCTTTAATATATATTTGGGAAAATATTAATATGAAAGCAAAATTTAGTTGTTACTTATTATACTTCAAATAATAAATCACCATATGATGGTACAGGCCAAAATTCCTGATCTACTATCATCTCTAACTCATCAATTGGTGCACGAAGTTCTTCCATTGCAACAAATACAGTATTCTTAAAGAATAATGCCTGCTCCTGTCCCTCTTCTTTTTCTGCTGCCTCAGCAGTAACTTTTTCAAGATTTGCAAGAGCTTTCTGTGCTTTAGCAAGAAGTGAAGAACACTTTGTAAGAAGCTCAGTCTGTACTGATACATCTGCCGCTGCACAAGCTGCAGTCACCGTGTTTACTGAATCTGCAAGACTTGTTACATATGAGATAACAGCCGGGATAAACTGTTTTCCAGCCATATCTATCATTGTCTTTGCTTCGATGTTTATTGTCTTTGAGTAATTCTCATAATTAATCTCAGCTCTTGATTCAAGCTCAGCTTTTGAAAGTACATTCTGTCTCTCAAAGAGTTCGACTGTCTTGTCTGTCACAAGATAAGGAACAGCTTCTACCATAGATTTAACATTTGGAAGTCCGCGTTTCTCAGCTTCTGCAACCCACTCATCAGAATATCCGTCACCGTTAAAAATAACTCTCTGATGCTCTGTAATAGCTTTCTTGATAACCTCTTTTACTGCTTTATTGAAATCATCAGCCTTTTCAAGTTCATCTGCAAACTGCTGTAATGTATCAGCAACAATAGTATTAAGTACAAAGTTTGCACCTGCGATAGACATTGATGAACCTAACATTCTGAACTCAAATTTATTTCCTGTAAATGCGAATGGTGATGTACGGTTTCTGTCTGTTGCATCTTTCTTAAGTACAGGAAGTACATGAACACCTGTATCAAGCTTGCTGCCCTGGATTGATGATGAAACATCACCTCTTACGATCTGCTCAACAACATCTTCAAGCTGCTCGCCGAGGAAAATAGAAATAATTGCCGGAGGTGCCTCATTTGCACCGAGTCTGTGATCATTTCCGGGATTTGAAGCCGAAAGTCTGAGAAGTTCTGCATTCTCATCTACTGCCTTGATGATAGATGCAAGGAAGAGAAGGAATATCTTATTCTCATGTGGTTTCTTGCCAGGGTCAAGAAGATTTACTCCTGTATCTGTAACAATTGACCAGTTGTTATGTTTACCTGAACCGTTTACTCCCGCAAATGGTTTCTCATGGAGCAGACACTCAAGGTTATGTCTCTTTGCAACTTTTTTCATAATCTCCATTACAAGCTGGTTATGGTCTGTTGAGATATTTGCCGTTGTGAAGATAGGTGCCATCTCGTGCTGAGCCGGAGCAACCTCGTTATGCTGTGTCTTAGAAAGGATTCCAAGTTTCCAAAGTTCTATGTTAAGGTCTTTCATAAATGAGGCGATACGCTCTTTGATAGCACCAAAGTAATGGTCATCAAGTTCCTGTCCCTTAGGAGCAGATGCACCGAATAATGTACGTCCTGTAAAAATAAGGTCTTTACGCTGTAAGTATTTGTCTCTGTCAACAAGAAAATACTCCTGCTCAGGTCCTACCGAGCATGAAACCTTTTTAACATCATCCATACCAAACATCTTTACGATACGAACTGCCTGTTTGCTGATAGCTTCCATTGAACGAAGAAGCGGTGTCTTTTTATCAAGTGCCTCACCTGTGTACGAGCAGAATGCTGTCGGAATACAAAGTGTTACACCTGCTGCATCCTCCTGAAGGAATGCAGGTGATGTACAATCCCAAGCTGTATATCCTCTGGCTTCAAATGTTGCACGAAGACCACCTGATGGGAATGAAGATGCATCCGGCTCCCCTTTAATAAGCTCTTTTCCCGAAAATTCAAGAACAGGTTTGCTCTCTGATGCAGGACTGAGGAATGAGTCATGCTTTTCAGCGGTAACACCTGTCATAGGCTGGAACCAATGTGTATAATGTGTAGCACCATGCTCAAGTGCCCACTCTTTCATCGCATGAGCAACGACATTCGCAATCTCAATATCAAGATCTGCTCCGCTCTCAAGCGTTTTCTTCCAAGATTTATATACATCTTTTGGAAGTTTAGCCTGCATTACTTCATCATTAAATACATCTTTCCCAAAAACCTGTTCGATAACATTATTTTCCATTTCGTTACCTTCCTTTCATATTAATATTTTAATATTCATATAACAGTCAAAAGGTTTTTCCTTAAAACTATTTTTATATGATGTCCGGAACAAAAATCATTTTGACCCTTGCATCATTATATAAAGTGTCCGGAATAATTATGTCATTCCTATGCTGTCACCCGGACACCATATAAGTTGCGGTACAGCTTATGTCATTCATTCTAGTAAAAAAGGCGCACTCAATTATTTTAATTGAGAACGCCCTTGTTCTGTACTTCTTTATCAACTGTTTTGAAGTATATCACACTAACTTTGATTTGAAAAGACTTTTATTGCATATTTTTACTTTTTTGACATATTGCATATTCCATCTCCAAAAACACAGTAAACTTTTGTAATAATTCTACAATTTTTGACATTTATCTGCTAAACAGTATCTCTCAGATATATTGTCACTCCTTATATCTACTGTACAGCAGGCATCGGCTTGTTTAGTTTAAAGTTTTCAAAGATAAATACCTAAATTCTATACACCTATATAATCAAACATATCAAACTGCACCGCATTCCTACAGTCTTTTCCATCACCGCTTGCATAAAGTGCAATATAATTTCCCGTAAACCTTCCTCCAACTTCCGTTGTGAGATAATCAGCTTCACCCTCTCCTGCTTCAAGCCACTCTCCATTCTCCTTATAGCTAAAGCAGTAAATATTTTCTCCGTTTTCACCCTTTAACGCTTCAAGTCTCATGTAAATACTGTCATCGGCGAGTCTTGATATTCTGTCCTCTCTGATAAGCGAACCTATCCTTCTTCTGAACATAAGCCATCTTTCTCCATCAAGTACAGATGTAAAAAGTTCATAGTGATGTTTGTTGTTCATATATATTGTAAAACCTGCTTCGCTGCCATCCTCCATATTGGCAAAATCAATATGTGTTTCTGCCATGAACTCGTGATGCTTTTGCCTGTAACCGACCCATGCAATTTCACCACTTGAGATTATCGGCTCTTTTGTTCCGTATAATAAAAGACCTTTTGTCTTATCCAATGCCGCATATTTAGATGTCGTGTTATAGATAAAATTCCAATCTTTTTTCAACGCATCACCATCAAATTCATCATGAAAATGTTTTCCCTCATCAGTCTGAGATTTCTGCATTACTCCATCAAACAATTTTCTGTCAGATGATATTCTCTCATCAAGCAGACCATTTCTTCCTATAACAGGCCAGCCCTTATCATCCCACTCTACAGGCACAAGAAATGTCTCTCTCCCAAGATTGTGTTTAAACGGATATGTGATAGGACGGTTTGCAAGACAGACTCCCCACCAGTCACCGTATTGGTCACAGACTATATCCATATGACCTGTTCCTTTTATTGGAAGTGATGTAGACCTGTTGCTAAAAACCGGATTTCTCGGACACGACTCATATTCTCCCCATATATTTCTGCTTCTTGCTACTGTTATCATATGGCAAAACTCCGTACCGCCCTCCGATATAAGCAGATAATACCAGCCATTTATCTTATAAAGATGTGGTCCCTCTGGGTCATTCCCGCCTGTACCGTACCATATAAATTTTTTTCCGGAAACCGTTTTGCACGAAACATCAACAACTTTTCCATTTTCATCATACTTATACGCAAATTCAAGCTCGCTCATAAAAATCCCATTATCAAATGCTCCCGTATAATATACCTTTCCGTCATCGTCAAAGAAAAGTGAAGAGTCTATTCCCGGTAAATCAATAAAAATCGGGTCCGACCATTCGCCGTACGGATCATCAGTCCATACGATAAAATTTCCATCGTCCTTACTGCCATATGTAACATTTGTTGAGATAACATAAAAAATACCGTCATGGTATCTTATTGTCGGTGCATATATGCCAACGCAGTTTTGCACTCCCTGTCTCAATGCAAGTTGTCCGGGTCTTGATATACAGTGACCTGTCTGCTCCCAGTTTATCAAATCTTTGCTGTGGAATACCGGAATCCCCGGAAAATACTCAAATGAACTGTTCACAAGATAGAAATCATCACCCACTCTGCATATACTTGGGTCAGGATAAAACCCTGAAATTATCGGATTTACATACTCCATATCTTTTTCCTCACTTCCTTTAAGATATACTCCCGGCACTTTCTCAAAACAAAAAATTCCGAGAGCACATTAAGCTTTTATATTTATTTACAAATAAAGCAGCTGTGACATACACCTGCAAACACCTATAATCCTATTGACGGTGCTTTATGTGTCAAGCAGATATTAGTAATCCTCTCTGCTGCCTGCTCATAGCATAACAGAATAAATTTTCTCACATTTTTAATATTTATACAACATATACTTTCAGCCACATATTACATTATACTTTCAGCTATGTGCTTTGATATACTCCCCACTGTATATCAAAGCATTTTAGTTTCTCTGTATATTTAAATTGCGCTTTCTATATATACTGTATCATACTTTTTACATGACAAATTCTGCCTTATATGTTATCGTTCACATCTGTAATTCGACATCAGCGATTACTTGCTTGAATTTATTTTTCCGTCATGGTAAAATCATATAGTATAATATTGATTTGTGTTATGAGCAAATAGTAGAGCGGATTGTGAACATCCACTTGAATAATAAAAAATATTAAAAATAAATACAAGATTGGAGACTTTATTATGGGAAAAAAAATTGTTGTAGCACTCGGACACAGTGCACTTGGAAAAACATTTCCGGAACAGAAAGAAGCAGTTAAAAACGCTGCATCAGCTATAGCTGATCTTGTGGAAGCAAAATATGATATAGTCATTACTCACAGCAACGGTACCCAGGTCGGTATGATACATTCTGCAATGAGAGAGTACAGCCGTCTTGAGCCTACAAACACTGTCGCTCCTATGTCTATATGCAGTGCCATGAGTCAGGGGTACATAGGTTATGACCTCCAGAATGAAATAAGAACAGAACTTTTAAACAGAGGAATCTACAAGCCGGTGTCTACAATTATCACACAGGTAAGAGTTGATCCTTTTGACACTGCTTTTTCATATCCTACTAAAGAAATCGGAAGATACATGACAGCAGAGGAGGCAAAAGCAGAGGAAGAAAAAGGAAACCATGTCGTAGAAATAGAGGGCAAAGGTTTCAGGCGAATCATTGCCGCTCCACGCCCAATGGAGATTTATGAGATAGATGCCATAAAAACACTTGTCGATGCCGGTCAGATAGTTATCGCAGCAGGCGGCGGCGGTATTCCTGTTTTACAGCAGGGAACAAGACTTAAAGGTGCAAGTGCCGTTATAGAAAAGGATGTTACAAGTGCCTGCCTCGCCGAAGAACTCGGTGCAGAAGTTCTTCTTCTTCTCACCGGAGTTGAAAAAGTTTCCCTCAACTTTGGCACAGACAAAGAACAGGCTCTCGACACAATGTCAGTTGATGATGCGACAAAATATATCGCTGATAAACAGTTCAACGAGGGCGGAATGCTTCCAAAAGTTGAAGCCGCTGTTTCATTTGCGTCTTCATCAAAAGAGCACAAAGCAATCATCACAAGTATTGATACGGCTCTTGAGGGAATTTCGGGCAAGACAGGTACTGTTATCACCTGCTAAGGTCATACAGCATATAAACAAAAACACCATATATTCATTTTTCCTATGAATATATGGTGTTTTATTTTTCATTTTTATTATTTTTATTTTATAACTGACTCTCTACAACCTCATATACTTTTTCGATTGCTGCCGGTATTCCATCAGGATTTTTTCCACCTGCCTGAGCCATGTTCGGACGACCGCCGCCGCCACCTCCGACGAGTGCTGCGATTCCCTTGATAAGATTTCCGGCATGTGCCCCTTTCTTAACTGCATCATCTGTTGCCATAGCAAGGAGTGTGACTTTTCCGTCAACTGCCGATGCAAGGACTACCACACCGCTTCCAATCTTTTCTTTCATCTGGTCACCGAGATTCCTAAGACCGTTCATGTCTACATCAGGTACAGCCATCGCAAGGACTTTAATGCCCTTTACTTCTTTTATCTGACTGTCAACATCACCTACTGCATCATTTGCAAGCTTTGCTTTGAGTTTTTCATTCTCGCTCGAAAGTTCCTTTATCTCATCGTGCATTGCATTTATTTTATTCACGAGTTTTGACGGCTCTGCCTTTGCTGCCTTTGCTGCCTCGTTAAGCTGTTTTTCAATTTCAGCATAATATTTCATAAGTCCGTCACCGGTAAGTGCTTCAATACGGCGTGTTCCTGCCGCAACACCACTCTCAGATACAATCTTAAAGTATCCGATAACTCCTGTATTTGCAACATGAGTACCACCACAAAGCTCTGTGCTGAAATCACCCATCTTTACAACACGGACTTTCTCACCGTATTTCTCTCCAAAGAGTGCCATCGCACCTGTCTTTTTAGCTTCATCAAGCGACATAACTTCTGTAACAACAGGAAGATTTGCTGCTACCTGCTCATTTACTATAGATTCAACTTTCTCGATTTCATCAGGAGTCATGGCTGAGAAATGTGTAAAGTCAAATCTGAGTCTGCTTGCGTCATTGTATGAACCTGCCTGCTCTACATGAGAACCTAAAACCTTACGAAGTGCTTCCTGTAAAAGATGTGTAGCACTGTGGTTTTTGCAGGTTGCCGCACGATTTACGGCATCAACTTTAAGTGTAACGGTATCTCCATCTTTAAACATTCCCTTAACTACTTCACCTATATGGGCTACTTTTCCACCGAGAAGTTTAACTGTATCTTTTACCTTAAATTCACTGTCAGCACATACGATAGTTCCTATATCAGCCTGCTGACCACCCATTGTTGCATAAAATGGTGTCTTGTCAACAATGATAGTTCCTTTCTGACCGTCTGTTAAAGCTGCGACTACATCGCTATCCGTTGTAAGCGCAATAACTTTTGCGTCAGCTTCAAGTCTGTCATATCCAATAAACTCTGTTGTAAGTGCCGGATCAAGCTGCTGGTAAACAGTTTCCTCTGCTCCCATATAGTTTGTTGTCTTTCTTGCACTGCGGGCTTTCTGCTTCTGTTCTTCCATAGCAGCCTCAAACCCTTTTTCATCAACCGTATATCCTTTTTCTTCGAGAATTTCAGTTGTGAGATCTACAGGGAATCCGTAAGTGTCATACAATTTAAATGCATCTTCGCCTGCAAGCTCTTTCTTTCCTGACTTTGCCAGTTCATCCTGCATCTGATTAAGAATATTTAATCCCTGGTCTATAGTCTTATCAAATTTGTTTTCTTCCTGTGAAAGAACATTTAATATAAATTCTTTCTTTTCCTCAAGTTCAGGATAACCGTCTTTCGACTCATTTATAACAGTCTTTGCAAGCTCTGCCATGAACTGCTTATTTATACCGAGCATACGACCGTGGCGAACCGCTCTTCTTATAAGACGACGGAGGACATAACCTCGTCCCTCATTTGACGGCATGATTCCATCTGAAACCATAAATGTCGATGAACGGATATGGTCTGTAATAAGTCTTATTGAAACGTCTTTTGCTTCATCTGTCTGGTATGTCGTTCCTGCCATCTCACATATTTTATCTCTGATAGCTTTCATAGTATCTACATCAAATACAGAATCAACATCCTGTACTACAACAGCAAGACGCTCAAGTCCCATACCTGTATCTATGTTCTTATTTTCAAGTTCTTCATATCCACCGTGTCCGTCACCATTAAACTGTGTAAATACATTGTTCCATACTTCCATGAAACGGTCACAGTCACAACCTACCTTACAATCAGGTTTTCCACAGCCATATTTCTCTCCTCTGTCATAATAAATCTCTGAACACGGACCACAAGGACCTGCACCATGCTCCCAGAAGTTGTCGCACTCGCCGTTTTCATCACGGTAAAAGCGTGTAATTCTATCCCCCGGAACGCCTATCTCTTTTGTCCAGATATCATATGCCTCATTGTCCTCGCCATAGATTGACGGATAAAGTCTGTCGGGCTCCATCCCAATAACTTTTGTCAAAAACTCCCATGACCATGCGATAGCTTCATGCTTGAAGTAATCACCGAATGAGAAATTTCCGAGCATTTCAAAAAATGTAAGGTGACGCGCCGTCTTTCCTACATTTTCAATATCACCCGTGCGGACACATTTCTGGCAGGTCGTAACTCGTCTCCTTGGCGGTATCTCCTGACCTGTGAAATATGGCTTAAGTGGTGCCATACCTGCATTTATAAGTAATAAACTGTTATCATTGTGTGGAACGAGAGAAAAGCTTTTCATTGCAAGATGACCTTTGCTCTCGAAGAACTCTAAGTACATTCTACGAAGTTCATTAACACCGTATTTTTTCATGATTATATTCCTCCAGCTAAAATTGGGACATTTTCCATCCCTCTATTTTCATAACCTATACCAGTCTGCATGAGTCGTTAAGCGGATATTCACAATCCACCCCACTGCCTGCTCATAACACTATTAGCGGCTATCGCATATAGTGTCAGAATCTTTTTCAAAACCCATATCTGTCTGCAGACCGACCATAAAAGGTTGAAGTCTAATAAATAATTATAAGTTATGAAATTTAGTCTGTCAATAAATCATTGGTTTTATATTTTATATTTTTTACTGCCTGTTCTTTATAACTGCATTTTAATCCGGGCAATCATGCGGATTTTTTTATTATTCATAATATTGTTCTTTTGAGTCTGATAACTTAAGCGTACCGTCATTCGTCAGTTCTTCTATTACTCTCCGTGTGTGTTTTGCTTTAAAACTTATATTTAACATCTTTTTTTCCGCAAATTGATTTTTATTGTTTACATAAAAACTTATTCTTTCATAAGCCCCCATTTTATATTTATCTGCCATCGTCTCATTTACATATGTCCTAAAGTTCAACTTCTTGTCATCAGACTCCCCCTGATATGACAAATCTAATATATTTATATTTCCTGCTTCGATGTCTTTTAAGACGGCTTCATATATTTTCTCTCTTGCTTCTTCTGTTGAAGCATATGTTGTACTTTCAGCATTTCCATCACAATCCTGTACCTCTACATTTTGTAATTTATAGCCTCCATCTTTATACGCCTTTGAAAAAATCGCCTCATATTTTTGCTTGCTTCTGTTTGCACACTGGACTATCTTATCAGATATTGTCCCCTGACCTGTCGGAAGTTCATACGAAAATTCTCTCTTAGTTCCATTTTTTAATCTGTAGCAAAAGCTGACACCGCTAGTTGAATCTCCATTTGGCTTTAATCGTTTTTCTTCTATTTCTTTATTCAATTTAATAAACTTACTTATATCATCTTTATCCGTATATAAAATATTATTTTCTGATGTAATTTCAAGTTCACTGATATTATTTAATTTTGGAATTTTTATGCCAATAACACCTGTCACCTCCAAAACCAGAAACATTAACATTCCTCCGACAACAATCAGGAAATTTTTTTTGCTGAAACTTTTCCAGATAAAAAATGTCCTTTTTAACATCATCTCACTGACAAAATAACATATTATCACGCATATCATCATCAGCATGACAATATCCATAAGTCTTTCAATATCATATGCACCCTCTCCGTTCATTGTATCCGCAACACCCTGCTGAAAATATATGGTCCAGCTTATAAGTGCAAAAAACATTCCTCCTGCTATCGCAAATACCGTCCTGTAAACCGGTTTTCCCCAACTAAATGCTATCATATCACCTACTGTTTCAGATTTGCGATATTTATATAACAAAAGAGCGACAATAAAAATGATTATAGCTGCTGCAAATGCACATACAAACGGCAATATTTCTGACCATCTTATTATCTCCGATTTTAAAGAAGTGCTGTCTGACCATCTTTTCACACCAGTCCATTTAAAACCTGTTTTTCTATATAAAAAAACTATTGGACTAAGCCATGCATATCTTCCAGTCAGGATGTTTTCCATATCAACAGTTCTACCTGCATATGAAAACATCTGGTTTACCGACATGAACATCATATAAAATCCTATATAAAGTACATTTAATACACAATAAATAGAAATTGACATCATACTATTTCCACTTACCATCACTACCATACACGCAATGCCATAAAACAGCAGTATCATTGCAAACACTTCAAATGCCAAAAGCAGCATACTTATCGTAAGTCCGGCACAATACATCTTTCCAACTATAATATATCCGGCAAATCCTATCACATACGGTATCAGCAGCATAACAACACCTGCAATATAATGTGATATAAATAATGTTTCCCTTTTGACCGGCAATGAATGTATCATATACATTTCTCTTGAATTGAAAGTATATTGAAATACTACTACTGCTACTACTATTGCCATTACAAATATAAATACCGGATTTGCCAATACTGCGGTAAATGATATCAGAGATTCTTTTATATCACTTCTTGCATTTAATGTATTGCCCGTATATTCCCGTATTATTCCATTTACACTGCTCATAAGAGGCATTATAAAGATTAGCAGAGATATAACTATCTCAACCGCCCACAATGACCAGAATTGTGTCATATCTTTTTTAAACACAGCCTTATTAAAATAAGATGTCTTTAACTTCATAATTTTCTCCTCCCAACTCATAAATAAATATTTCCTCAAGCGTAAGCGGCAAAAGATCCATAAGTATTGGATTTAAACCCATAAGCTTATCTTCCACTGTTTCGGAGTCTCCTTTTACAATAAGTGTATGAACCTTACCCATAACTGAATGATTTACTACATTTACATATTTTCCAAAATCAGGAACTTCATCTGCAAACGCTATCTGAATCTTTGATACACTTCCCTGAAGTTCAGCGAGTGAACGCTCTATTATAACTTTTCCCTTATTCATAATCCCCACATAATCGCATACATCCTCAAGTTCCCTGAGGTTATGTGAAGACACAAGCACCGTCACTCCGTACTTAGTCACCTCATTTAAGAGAATGTTCCATATCTGTTTTCTCATAACCGGGTCAAGTCCGTCAACTGGCTCATCAAGCACAAGTATTTCCGGTCTCATGCTGACCGCAAGTAAAAATGCCGACTGTTTCTGCATACCTTTTGACATTCTCCTGACACGCATCTTTCTGTTAAGTGCCGGAAATCCTCCACAAAGTTTTTCATATAAATCCCTGTCAAAATTTTTATAAATTCCCGCATAATATTTCATCATGTCATCAAGGCTCGCCTGTTTAAAATAAAATATATCATCAGGAATATATGCTATTTTCTCTTTTATAACAGAATTTTCAAAAACATTTTCACCTGCCACATTTATACTTCCGCTGTCAGGTTCAAACACTCCCGTTATGTGTCTGATAAGTGTAGATTTTCCGGCACCGTTTGGTCCTACAAGCCCATATACCGAACCTTTTCTGACATGAAACGACGCATTATCCAGAGCTTTAAACCCCTCAAAACTTTTACATACATCTTTTCCAACTATCATATTTACCTCATTTCCGTGCTGTTTTTTGCACTACATATTATGCACACATTTCTGTTATGCAATTTTGCTGCCATACATCCCGCCTGCTGCATCTTAACTATCATCACCAAATGACAAACAAAACTATCAAATCATTTTCAAATCCTGTTGCACCCTATCTGTTAATGTTAATATCGCAAAATAATTTATAGATAAATCTAATGATTTTTAAATCTTCCACGCTTTGTCTATAACAGCAATCACCTCATCTTTTTGTATCCCCATAAATTTAAGTTCCTCCGAAGCATCTGCGATTTCTTTTAAAAGCTCCTTTTTCCTCGCTGTGTTTTCTTCCGGAACACCCGCCACAAAACAACCCTTTCCTTTCACTGTATATACATAACCTTCTGCTTCCAGCTCCCTATACGCTCTCTGTATCGTGTTTGGGTTGATAGTAAGCGATGTTGCCAGTTCCCTGACTGACGGCAGCTTTTCATTATTCTGCATAATCCCTTGCACGATAAGTTTTCTTATCCCATCTTTAATCTGTTCATAAATTGGTCTTGAATCACGGTAATTTATCTGAATCACTTTCTCTCACCTCCCGTCATATACGCTTCTAACGCTTATTTGCAGCCTATGTTCATCCCGCAAAACATTTGCCTGCAGCCATAGCCCCAATCCTTCCTGATAACAAAGTCTCCCACAACCGTATTATCATTATTAACTGTATTAACATCCTTAATACAGTTAATATATTAAAACAGGTTGACACATTTGTCAACCTGTTTTTGGAAAATTGCATTCGTTGTTATATCATATGATAATGCATACAAGCCCGCCGTTGCTGTCATTTATTACTTTTTGTATCGTGTCCTGAAGTTTTACCTGACTTTCGTCAGTCAGCTTATTTACTTTCGATTCTATTCCCTCCTCAACAAGCTGTCGTACCGTCTTTCCAAATATGTTTGTGTCCCATATGCCCGACTGTCCATCCTCCGAAACTATATCCTCTCCGCCTGCGATATATCTGACAAGATCCTCTGCCTGCTCCTTTGTTCCGACTATCGGTGCTATCTCCGTTTCAATATCAGCCTGTATTAAGTGGATTGACGGACTTGTTGCTCTTAATTTTACACCAAATTTATTTCCATGATGTATAAGTTCCGGTTCGTCTATCTTTATATCTTCTACTGATGGAGTTATTACTCCGTAACCTTTCCTTTTTACCTCGGCAAGCGAATCACTTATCTTTTCTATCTCCTGCCCTTTTTTGGCAAATTCTTTTAATATATGTATAAGTTCATACTCTCCCTTAATATCCATACCAACAAGTTCACTTAATATCTGATAATATTTTTCTTCATCAAATTTAACCGAGATGCTTACATTTCCGTTTGTCATATCAACACTGTTTATATCAAATTGTCTGATATATTCACTGTCTGATAACATATTTTCCTTATTTATGTCACCTATGCAGCTTACTTTTGCAAGAATATCCCTGACTTTTGATACAAGTTCTTGTTTAAGCCAATGACTTGTTTTAAGCATCTCAACCCATTTTGGCAGATAAAATGAAACCTGACTTACAGGAAATGAGTCAAGAATTTTTTTCATTATCCTGCTTACATCCTCACGGCTAAGCTGCATACAGTTAAGTGCTACAGGAGTTACTCCGGTTCTTTCTTTTATCTCGTTTATCACATCTTTCGCCTTTTCGCCAAAAGGATTTGCCGAATTTACTATTACTATAAATGGTTTTCCTATGCTTTTTAATTCAGAAATAGTTTTATCTTCTGCGGCTTTATAGCTTTGTCTTGAAATATCTCCAAAACTACCATCGGTTGTTATAACTATTCCTATCGTTGAATGGTCATGTATCACTTTTTTCGTTCCATACTCAGCCGCCTTTGCAAAAGGCATCGGCTCCTCCGACCACGGAGTCATAACCATACGCTCACGCTCGCCCTCCATAAGTCCTCCTGCATCTTCCACGATATAGCCGACGCAGTCAACCATCCTGACTTTTATATCATTGCCATCAAAAAGATTTATCTTTACCGCTTCTTTAGGAATAAATTTCGGCTCAGTAGTCATTATGGTCTTTCCCTCCGCCGACTGAGGGAGTTCATCCATTGCACGCTTTCTGTCATTTTCATCCATGATGCCCGGAAGTACAAACATTTCCATAAATTTCTTTATAAATGTTGACTTTCCTGTTCTGACCGGACCGCAGACTCCAAGATAAAACTCGCCGTTCGTACGCTTTGAAATATCATTATATACACTATATTCTTCCATACATACCGCTCCCATATATATTTTTTATGACTGTTATGCAGGTTTAACTATTACCCATAGTCACATTATCTAATTATATATATGAAACACTGAAGAAAAAAATGAGCAAAAAATATATTTTGCTCATTTTATTTGCAACTATTCTTATATTTTATTTACTTTCCCTACTCCATACTATTTATCTGATCGATTATCTTCTTATAATCATCAGCAGACATATTCATTCCGATATAGATAACCATAATTCCCATAATCACCGCTATGATAAGTCCTATTGCCGAACAGATAAGTCCCGCTATTGCCATACCTCTGCCCGGCTTATGCTTTACAAGAACTATTATAGAAAAAGCAAGTCCAAGTACCGCAAATATACCTGAAACATACCAGAAACAGCAGCATACAAGTGACAAAATTCCAAGTACAAGAGATGCTATCGCAAACCCTGACGGACTAAATGTACTCTGGCTTGCTCCCTGTCCATTTACATCCTGGTATCCTGCATTGTTCCATGAATTATCCGTATTTCCATACGGATTTGTATTTCCAACATTTTGCTGTTCCTGCTGCCCATAATTCTCATTCTGATAAGATGAAACATTTGTTTCATTATTCATTTCATTATCATTTTTCTCCAAAGAAACCTTATTTTCTTCGTTCTCCATAGTCATTCCTCCATTCTTAATTTAATGTACTCTAGGTATCTTCTAAACGAAGAATTTCGAGAGTACATATTTAAAATACTAATTTCCACTCTTGCATAACTTGTTATAAAACAATTTATTATGCTCAGAAACAAATTGCAGAGTAAAGTACAAATCTTGCATATGTGGATTTCTCACACTATTCTCATAAACTCTTAAGTATATCAATTCCACAAACTATCAAAAGATAATTTTTTACCACAAACTGTCCTAAAAGCAAAGCAACTCCGACATATACATACCACATCCTAAATTTCATATACCCTATGCCGTTATTGAAGATATATGCCAATGTTCCCTTTGCCATAAATAATATGTAAAACACCACACAATATAACACAAATGGATGATATAAAAAAGATTTTAATAAATCTCCTTTTAACAGAAATACGACTGCTCTCGTTCCTCCACAACCCGGACAGTAAAGTCCTGTCAATGTATGAAACGAACATTTCACAATATGTAAAACATCTATATGTAAAATCTCTATTATACAAAGTACAGCTATTAAAAGGACTCCGATAATCAGCCCGGTTTTATAGAGCAATTTCTCAAATTTTTCATCTGCATTTAAATACTTTTCTTTTAACATTCCATATATCCACCATCTGAAAAATATAAAATTCATTGTGTGCAAATATTTGTATCATATAACTTTAAACAAAATCTTTTATTTTTTATCAGCACTCTCATCCTCTCCTGCCATTATCATCTCGGCAAGCTCTCGCTCTTTTTGTGTAAGCTCTGCCCTTTCTATAAGGTCGGGTCTTCTTTTTGCAGTTCTTATAATAGACTGCTCCCTATACCATTCGGCAAGTTTTTTATGATTTCCTGACAGAAGCACAGGCGGTACAAGTTTACCTTCCCAGTTTTCCGGTCTTGTGTATTGAGGGTATTCCAGAAGATTATCTGAAAATGACTCTGTCTGTGCCGACATATCATTGTTTAAAACACCCGGAACAAGTCTTGAGATAGTGTCCATCATAACGAGAGCTGGAAGTTCCCCTCCCGTAAGCACATAATCTCCTATCGAAACATAATCAGTGACTATCTCCTCAAGAACTCTCTCGTCTATGCCCTCATAATGTCCGCAAAGGAAAATAAGATTTTCTTCTTTTGCGAACTCTCTCGCCATTTCCTGATTAAATGTTTTTCCCTGTGGTGACAGATATATTACTCTCGTTTTCTTTTTATCTGTTAAATCTTCTCCGGCATCCGCTTTACAAACATCTTCCTTACAAATATCTCTCAAATCCTCACTGGCATTAGCTTTCTTACCACAACAGCCCTTATCTTTTGCAACACTTCCATTTGAAATCTCTTTTTCTATCGCCTTATAACATCTGTAAACCGGTGCCGCCTGCATAACCATTCCTGCCCCTCCGCCATAAGGATAATCATCGACACTGTTATGCTTATTTCCTGCAAAATCCCTTATATTTACGGCATTTACAGTTATATGACCTGCCTTTATTGCCCTGCCTGTTATACTTTCTGCCATCGCATTGTTTATCATATCAGGAAATAATGTCATCACATGAAAATTCATCATACATCAAGCAATCCTTTCATTATATGCACCTTTACCACCTTGTTTTTGTCGTCTACTTCTTTTACACAGTCAGGTATATCCGGCAAAAGCACCTCTTTTCCATCGTGTTTTACGACAAATACAAGATTTGCACCTGTTTCCAATATATCAACAAGTTCACCAAATTCCTCGCCGTCCTCCGTTATTACTTTTGAATTCATAATGTCTGCAAGGTAAACCTCACCCTCCTCTAAAGGTATAGCATTTTCTCTTGTGACATAGAGGTCACAGCCTTTATACTTTTCTATATCATTTATATTATCAATTCCCTTAAACTTCACTATAACAAGATTTTTAAAAAACCTTACACTCTTTACTTCAAGGTCTATTTTTTCTTTTCCGGTATCAAGTATTACATCTTTCAATTTTTTAAATCTCTCCGGCTCCTGTGTAGTCGGAAAAACCTTGACCTCTCCCCTCACTCCATGTGTATTCGCTATAACTCCTACTCTGAATAAATCCGTCATATTTCCTCCATATGATTTTAATGTGCTCTCGGAATCTTCCGAACGAAGAATTTCGAGATGGATTTTTAATATATCTATATAAAATAAGCCCATACCCAGATGGTACAGGCAAATATATATGTTACAGTTTATGTCCTCAATAAACTTTCACTGCAACGATTACTGCTCTATCTCAACAATAACTTTTTTATCAGTTCGTGAAGCTGCTGCTTTCACCATAGCACGTATTGCTTTTGCAATGCGTCCCTGTTTTCCAATAACTTTTCCCATGTCATCTGAAGCAACCTTCAAAACCAAGAGAATTTCATTATCCTGTTCAGTCTCTGTAACAGTGACCTGTTCCGGATAGTCAACAAGGGATTTTGCAAGAACTTCTACTAATTCTTTCATAAACCTGAAACCTCCTTTTTGGCAATCAGTTTATAAACGACGAAAAGACAGTCTTTAAACTGTCTGTCCGTCCTGCACCATATCCGGAAATTACTCCATGATACCTGCCTCTTTTAAAAGCTTGCCTACTGTCTCAGTTGGCTTTGCACCATTTGCGAGCCACTTCTTAGCGCTTTCCTCATCGAATTTGAATACGCTAGGATCCTGATTTGGATCATAAGTACCAATCTCCTCGATGAACTTTCCGTCTCTAGGACTTCTTGAATCAGCAACAACTACTCTATAGAAAGGTGCTTTCTTCTTACCCATTCTTCTTAATCTGATCTTTACTGCCATGTTTTCACCTCCTTGAAATAATCATCTATATCAAATTTCACATATCTTATGCAACGCACAAATGTAAAACCTGAAAACTTTTTAAAAACCAAAAGGTAATTTCGGCATTGAAAACTTACCTTTTTTCTTTCCCTTGCCACCCATCATTCCTGACATCTGTTTCATCATCTTCTTTGACTGCTCATACTGCTTCATAAGTTTATTTACCTCAGCAATATTCACACCTGCACCTTTTGCGATACGGCGTTTTCTTGATGGATTTATAATAGCAGGGTTTCCTCTTTCCTCAGGCGTCATAGAATAAATAATAGCTTCTATGCCCTTAAAGATATTGTCATCTATCTCAAGATCAGCAGGCAGCCCCATTCCGGGAAGCATACTTAAAATACTTTGAATGCCACCCATCTTCTTCATCTGTGCCATCTGATCAAGGAAATCATTAAAATCAAACTCAGCTTTGCGGAACTTTCGCTCCATCTCTTTTGCCTTGTCCTGATCTATCTCAGCTTCCGCTTTCTCGATAAGTGTAAGTACATCACCCATTCCAAGAATTCTTGAAGCCATACGGTCAGGGTAAAACTGTTCAAGATCTGATAACTTTTCACCCATACCTACATAGAGAATAGGCTTACCCGTGACTGCTCTGATTGAAAGTGCAGCACCACCTCTTGTATCACCGTCAAGCTTTGTGAGAATAACTCCGTCAACACCAATCTTTTCATTGAAGGTAGTCGCAACATTTACTGCGTCCTGACCTGTCATGGCATCGACCACAAGAATAGTATCATCTATCTCTACATTTTCTTTTATCTCCTGAAGTTCAGCCATCATATCTTCATCTATGTGAAGACGACCAGCCGTATCAAGAATAACAACATTAAGATTGTTCTTAGAAGCGTGCTCTATAGCCGCTTTTGCTATATCAACAGGTTTGTGGTTCGTTCCCATAGTGAAAACTTCAACACCCTGTTTCTCGCCATTTTTCTGCAACTGCTCTATAGCTGCCGGACGATATATGTCACAGGCTGCAAGTAAAGGTCTCCTGCCTTTCTTCTTAAGCTTGCCTGCAATCTTTGCTGTTGTTGTCGTTTTACCGGCACCTTGCAAACCACACATGAGTATCACTGAAATCTCACTTGATGGCTTGAGTGCTATCTCTGTAGTGTCACTTCCCATAAGGGTTACAAGCTCTTCATTAACAAGTTTGACTACCATCTGTCCCGGTGTAAGACTATTTAAAACATCTTGTCCGACAGCTCTTTCCTGAACAGTCTTGACAAAATTCTTTACAACCTTGAAGTTTACATCAGCCTCTAAGAGAGCCATCTTAACTTCTTTTAAAGCTGCTTTTACATCTTCTTCCGTAAGTCTTCCCTTACTGCGAAGGTTCTTAAAAACATTTTGTAATTTTTCAGTTAAACTATCGAATGCCATAACAACCTCCCTTTGAACAAATATACTTATTTATAAAAACACTGCAACATATACTAATATATAATATCTGCACACACAGCACTTTCTCTGACACCTTGAACAGTATAATACAGCAAAAAAAATATGTCAAGTATTTTTCTTGACATTTTTTAAATTTGGGTAACAGTTCAGCCATAAAAAGATAATTGGCAATACAATGAGCTTGTTCATT
>OJSD01001368.1_pt1 | contig 28497 bp, 29 predicted proteins | sample 1599391 | NCBI WGS metagenome assembly OJSD01 (sample SAMN04168656, study PRJEB22393) | human gut metagenome | biome: human gut microbiome; feature: stool | host: Homo sapiens | collected 2014-03-17 | reverse complement strand
ACTGAATAACTGCCAGGTATTGAATTTTCAAGGTGCATAGCTAAAATTTATGTGCACAGTTTGAAATTATTATTTAAATGACTCTGTGATGAAAACGAAAGCTGATTACTTATATCAGCCAGGCTCATATCCGTATTTGCAAGCAGATACGACGCTTCTTTTAATTTAAGCTGCATAATATATTTTGCAACTGACATACCATAATACTCTCCAAAATGTCTTTCTAATGACCTCGCACATATTCCACAATACCCAGCCAGATCGGTTACTAAAATTTTTGCTGGCATGATTACTCAAGATTCCGAAAGAACATTGTTGGTTTATAATTCAATTCCATTATACCAAAAAGAATAGATTTATGCCTTTTTTATTGCTTGTAATATTAATTTTTCAAGTTTTAACACAATTTATTGGCATGAAAAGTCTTAGTCATTATATAAAAAATCTGGTATTCTCTCATGAGTAGTAATAAGATACCATTTTCCTTCAAATTCTATATAATGGTTATTGTTACCGATATCAATATAAGTGAAATTCAATTGCGCATCGTTGGAAATACGAAAGTTATAAGCATCTCCACCATTAGAATCCCCAGGTGATTCACCTTTTTCAAAATTTTGATGTTTAAATTGCAAAGATAATACCCACTCCCTAAATTGTGGAATATCCTTTTTATCCATATTCCAACTTTTTTGACCACCACCGTTACTATGTAATACTTTAACTACAGAAACATCATTTGAAAAATACAAAAGTGAATTTTCCTTTTTAGTTGAAGAATTTGGTACATGAGAACTAGATACCAAAACCTCCTTTGAGTTTTCCTGTATCAAATTATTACTTGAATCTACATTCTCTTTACCCAAATTACCACAACCTTGAAACAAAAAAAATGAAAAAAAGACTAAAACGAATACTATTCCTTTAGTAACACTTTTCCTAATTTTCATATTCCAATTCCACCTCTTCCCTTTTTAAAATATTAACTCCAATCAATGAGGAGAAAAGAACTATAATAGCTAAAACAAACCCATATATATGAGTTTTACTATAATTATCTGTTTTATATGGCACACCCCCGTTTTCTTTAAGATTTTCCATTACATATTCTTCATTATATATATTACTCATATGCTCAAAAAAATCACTCACTTTATATAATGTTCCATTTTTTATATTGTTAATTTCCTGTGACATAAATGGTATCAAATACTCATTTTGTTCTGTTATAACAAATACTAATGTCATAAAATATCTATTAGAATATGTGTATTTAACTTCTTTTACATTTTCTTTTGTTACATTATTTATTATTTCTTCAACTTTTTTAGGAGAAACAAAGACATGTTTTGCATCGTTTAAAATGATTTCTTCCTGTAATTCATAATCTTCATCGGAGCCTTTTTCTAATACAGCAACTCCTTTTTGATTATCATTTGTTATATATGGTACTTTAACTCTACAATCTTTTGACAAAAGATCCTTATATGATTTACATTCTGCATATTTTGTAATCGGCAAATCAGATAAAATATACTCCGTATATGCTTCTTCGTCATTATAATTTTTAATTCTAAAGTCAACTTCTACAATTTGCTCTTGACTCTTTACACTTTCTTGATCATCAATAACTTCCTCCATGTTTTCTTTTACACCTTCATAAGAAATATTTTCTTTTTTATTTTCATCTTGAATATCATATTGATACTCATCATTTTTTGCCGATACATACTCAACATTTAAACACATATTTACAAGAAAAAATAAAACACAAAAAATAACAAAAGATCTATTAGCTATATTATTCATTACCATCACTCCTCAAATTATTCCTGATTCCAAACAGTACCATCATACTGCCTATTGCCAAAACCTGATTTAAAATTACTATATGTACATTTATTTATTGTCCCATCCCATGGATCATAAATCTGCAGATAATTTTTTCCACCAGTTATATCATATCCAATCATCGTAACAGCATGACCACCGGTTCTCGTAGAACCATTGTAATAGCCTGCTACTAATATTGTTACATTTCCGCTACTTACCTCCTTTTTAAGAAAATCAAACGATTTTACACTGGAGCGAGACAATGATGAATTAAAATAAGATTCTGTATTTCGACTAATATATACAGCAGCTTTTTTAATATCTGATAATGTCCCTCCCACATTGGGATAAGCATCTCTTGTTGTTCCCTTTATTTTATTTACCGCACTCTTTTGCGTTCTCGGATTTTTCATTTCGTATCTAACAGAATTTTCTGCCGATGCAGCCCAACACCAATTTGTTTTTTGTTGCTTTACCATATCGTAACTGAGTTTAATACCTTTTGCCTCTGCTATCAAACCTACCATATACGCAATAGATACAAACATTGCAACAAAAAATAAACTTTTCAGATACTTCCCTTTTTTTGAATTCAATCTTTCTTTCATAATTTAATATATAATGTATCTTGATACATTATTTCTCCTTTCTTGTATTAGTACCTCAAACTTCGCACATAAATTTTAGCTATGCACCTTGAAAATTCAATATCTGGTAGTTATTCAATTGTCAATGTTCAAACTTTATGCAGCTTGCAGTTTTGTTTTCAAAATGACCGGAAGTGCATTTATAAATGCATCCACCAATTCGCTGATTTTCTCTTCTGACAATTCGGTATTTTCCGTAAGCATTGTTCTGAACATTTGAAGCAGCATTTGAAATGCCTGTATCCATGTGATATCGGACATTTCATCTGAAAAGTATAAAAAAGCTCGCCCAGAGAACGATTATCATTGGATTCCCTGCTTTCCAGCGACAACATCATGTATCGTGTAAAAACAACCGCAGTATGTGCGGTCATTGCATCATAGGAAAGAGAGTTGCATTCTCTGCTGAGATTAAGGTAACTTTTGCACACCTTGAAGAACACCTCTATGTCCCAACGTTTTCCATAGATCCGGACGATTTCGTTCTCATCCAGATTTACATCCGTGGAAATAAGGCAGAGATATTCCTTGCGTTTGTTGCGGTTGCGAACATAAACGACTTTGGCTGGTATGATTTCACCAGCCTTTACAACATCAACCATAACAGAGAGCAGATATCTTGATCTTCCGCGTCTCTTTTTGTTCTTGTTGTAGACAGAAGTTAGAGACATATCTTCGCCATTGTAGCGAAAGAACATCTTTGGTGTTTTCTTGACCATGCCGATTACATCGTACTCCATATTTTTTACAGCATGAAGCGTACTCGGTGATGAAAACCAACTATCAAAAAGAACATATTTCGCAGGAATTGAAGCTTTCTTGGCTGCATCCAGAAGTGTAAGCATGGCCTGTGTTCCTTTTTCCATCGACAGCTTTCTGCGTTTGTAGCCAACAGTTCGTTTGTCTACTTCTGTTGCTTCATTGATACGGTTTTTCTTGTTTTCTGTGGAAAGCAGAACGCTGTTGACCGGAAGAAAAGTGCTTCCGTCCGACCAGCCTAACGTAAGCATTCGAAAACCAAAGCGATATTTATGTTTTGCATGGTCATAGACTTTGGCAAGGAGTTCAACCTTTTTTGAGCGGTTACGCTCAAACATGGAATCGTCAATGATAAGAACATTTGCACGTTCCCCAGAATCTAAAGGCAGAATGGCATCCCTGATGATCCGGGCTGAAAGTGTTGTTGTGAAACGGATCCAGTTGATCTGAATCATTTTCATAAAACGATATACAGTATCCTTCGCAAAATCAGGAGTGTTGCGTCCTGTGATCAGATTCATGTACATGCTTCTGTTAGAAAAGATCAGAAGGAACAGATACTGGAAAATTTCCATTACTGGAACCCCTTTCTTTTTGTAAGCATTGGATGCCTTCAAAGCTGAAGAAACATGAAATCTCGTAAAAAATCTTTTGATAGATTTTGAAATCTGCTTATCATTTTGAGTTGCTTGTGTTATACTTTTATTCATAGCATGAGCCTCCGGAAGTATGATTGTTTTTGGACAACTCAATTATACCAAAACTAGACGGTTTCATGCTATTTTTATGCCAGTTATTATTGAATTTTCAAGGTACATAGGCACTTATTCAAGTGCGAAGTTTGAGTTATATATAATACTCATTAAAAGTAAAATAGAAATTTTAACAAAACTTATATCGTATTTTCGGCAAATTTGTACGAATATTTTCTAGTTCAGTGTCTAGCGTAGAGTGCTATATACTTGCCATGATTTCGCACTTTAGCTGCTACTTCAGTATCCATTTCTTGTGATTATTTGACAGGCTGGTGTCTGAGAGTAATACATTTATAAATAATACTAAATAATAGTTTAAAAGTCTTTGCATGGAATTGATAAATAAATAAAGTATAATATCATTGAACAAGTTGTTTAATAAAATAAGCTACATTTATGTTACAGGATATAAGGATGAGGAGGAACATAGATATGAAAAAGAAAATAATTATACTTTTAAGTATAATCGTAGCTGCGTTTTTAGTAACAAATATTGTTATATATGCCTATTCAAAAGAAAATATGTTTGAATTTTTCTTTGCTGATAACAACGCTGAACAAAAGAAAATAACAAATAACCTATTAACAAAAGAAAAACAAAAAATTGAAATCGATAATTATATTATTAAGTTAGAAGAAGGCTTATGCGAAAAGAAAACACAACTGGGATATTTGGTGATTTCAGTTTCAGATAAAGCCGGAGGTAAAGTGAATTCAGATATAGACAAATATAATAATGAAATAAATTCATTTGGAAAAGATAATCGTTTTACATTCGAATATGAAGCAACAGGTACAATCACTAAATATGCGGAATATAAAGGGAATAAATTATATATTTATATTTATTTTGAAATAAACAATGAAATTTCTAAAGACATAGACCTGAATAAATGTATAAAGATTACTGACAACGGAGAAAAAATCAATAACGAATATAAGCAGTATAATTTTGATTTAAAATTTGCTGAAAATTGTAAAAAATTCAAGTCAAAAGATGGTGTGTTATATCTGTCGCCTTTAGGTTTGAGATATGTGACAAATAATACTATGGATGAGCTTGTTATCACAATAAAAGATGAAAATGATAAAACAGTCAATAGTCTGAGCAATAGTGATAATATGCTCAGTGAATCCGGTAAAAGGTACAAGGATATAACTAAAGTTCAGTATGCAGCAGAATTTGATGAATTGTTAGACTTAAAAAAGGTATATAATATTTATATCAACGAAAATAAATTGGAAGAAGTTAAGTAACAATACGATGTAAAATAAGGAGATTTCTAATGATCATAGACAGAAAAAATGTTGAAGACACTTTTAAAAGATACACGGATAATTATGATACAAGTGATGAGAAGATTAAACTTAAGGTTGACCACACCTACCGGGTGGCGGCTCTTAGTGAGAGGATAGCAATATCACTTGGACTTGATAAAGCTGATACAGACCTTGCGTGGCTTATCGGTATGCTGCATGATATAGGCAGATTTGAACAGTTAAAAAATTATGGGACTTTTTCGGATGCCGATTCCATAGACCATGCACACTATGGAATTAAACTTTTGTTTGATGAGGGGCTTATATGGAAATTTGTTGATAAAACTAAACCAAAGGCAGATATTGAAGATGATAAATCAGAAGATAAGTTAAAAAAGGAATTTTCAGAGCTTGGCATATTAAAAACTGCGATTTTTAATCACAGTGCATATCGCATTGAAGAGGGACTTCCTGAAAAAGTACAGATGTTTTGCAATATTATAAGGGATGCTGATAAGATAGATATATTAAAAGTAAATTATGATGTAACACTTGAGGTTATTTATGATGTGACGACAGAGCAGCTTAAAAATTCTAAAGTGACTGGGGAGGTTATGACGGCATTTATGGAGCATCATGCCGTACTTAGAAGTCTTAAAAAGACACCTATAGACAATCTTGTCGGTCATGCGGCACTTGTGTTTGAACTTGTTTATAATGAGAGTTTTAAGATAGTGAAAGAGCAGGGTTATCTTAAAAAGATGCTTTCTTTTAAATCTGCTAATAAAGAAACGGTAAAACAGTTTGAGTTACTTAACAGAGATATGGACGATTTTTTGAGAACAAAAAATTAGTTGGAATATTTCTTCAACTGTAATAAGTTATGACAGATGGATGTTAGAAGATGGAAATAACCATTTAGGCGTTAAAATCGACCATTTAGACATGATTTTCATGAAATAGGGCATTTATATTGGCTTGCGGACAATCCGGTTGAGTCACCGGCGGGATATGATGTGTCTCTTATGAATCATGGACGAAACAGAAATAAAATATATGAGCCACAGGTTTTTGATGTTTCAAATGTAAAAAGAAAATACAGCAGTAAAGCTGCTTATGATATATCAGATAGTATGACTGACGATACCGTAAATTATATAAGTGTAGATGAACCTGAGTACAATAAGGCTTCAAAATTTGTAAAGGCGGCGGATATACTTGTTTCGGGAACTGTTGCTGCACAGGAAACAAAAATGCTTGAAACAGGTACAGATAAAGAGAAAATGCCATATACGATATATAAGATTGAAGTTAAGGATAAATATAAGGGTGATTGCAGCAGTACGATATATGCAAAAAGACTTGGTGGAAAAATAGATGGCAGAGAGAGCATTATGATTTTCCAATGAAATTTATATAAAGAGCAAGCCGAAAGACTTGCTCTTTTATAAATTTTATACATAAGTAATTATCACACTTCCGAATTTAACTTCTCCCGTCAGATAAACAACAGGTGAACCGGTACTTTTATTGCAATTTCGTTCTTCTATAGCACCTGCAAAGACTGAAGCTTTCGGTATAATCTGCCATTCTTTTGGAATGAAAAGCTGTGTAGAACCAAAACTCTGTCTGACATGGATCTCAGCAGACTCAGATATTATCTTTGCACTGTCAAAGTAAACTTTGAGTTCTCCGAATGAGCAGTCGAGGTCTGCTTTTTTAAAATCACCCGTGTTTATATATTTAGCTGATGCTCCAAAGCGGTTACTTCCATAGAAAGTATCGTTTGTATCTTCATTAAATACAGTCTGATGTCTGCCAACTTTGTCAGGGTCATCATAATCGTCCCATTCTGCGTGCTTGTTTTGGTTTGAATATTTATAGTTAAAATTCTTTTTTGGAAACAACATTGAAAAACCTATTGTCAGCAGTAAAGCAACAATAATAACAATTTTTGTTGATATATGCGGAAGTCCTAAAATGTTGTCAAATATTATCCATAAAAAGGCAAGTGAGAAGAAGAAACCTGCGAAACTTCTTTCTATAATTGAATTTATCGCTGTTCCGACAAAGATAACACCTAATATAAGTTTAGTTATGCTTACCGCAAGTGTTACAATGTGAAGCTGGCATAAGATAAGATAGCAGGCTACTGCGATGAGCATAAGCCCCCAAAAAACTGAATTTCTGTTTCTGTTCATGTTTAACCTCTTTTCCGTGCCTGATATGGCACTAAAATGTGTAAAATTATTGTTGGAATTTTGCCGGTACCGTAATATGACAGGTTTATGTCAAATGATTTATAATGTTGTGTAATATGTAATGCTATCATTTATGATAATTTAGTGTATGATGATTTTACAATTTGTGAAATCTTCTCTCATCCATTTTATTTTTCAGCATTTTATAATATGCTCTTGAAACGTAAACTTCTTTGTGCGTGTTATTAAATGATATAACACTTGATGCAGCAAGGTTTCTTTGTATTGAGTAGATAAGACTGCTGTTTACGATGGCTGATTTTGATATTCTGACAAAGGCTGCAGGGAGGATTTCTTCAAGTTCATAAAGTTTATATTTGGTTTCATACGCATCTGTTGCAGTATGAGCATATATAACAGAACTTTCTGTTTGAAAAAATAATATTTCATTCAGGTTCATATAATATTCGGTATCGCCCTTGTAAAAAATCATCTGGTTTAAACTGCCGTTTCCGGCATCAAAGCTGGCAAGCATTTGTTGTAGTTTGATAATATCCGGTGTAAGTTTGTGGCATTTGATAATGATTTCAGGTTCGCCCTCATCTGTCATTTCCAATAGTATTTTCAATTTTCTCATTCTCCCTTTTATGGTATTTCAGGTAAATGCAAAATATCATTTTTCAATATAAAATTGAATTTATTTTAGTCATAGATATGATAGTCTCGCAAATGCCTATATTGATGTCCCTTACATGATAAGATTAAAACATATGAGAGATTTTATGTAAATAGGATTTTGGCAAGAGGTAGATTTTTACTGGTAAGTGGTGAAAAATGATAGATTACCTGCTTGTATGGGCATATGAAAATTGATATAATTTAAAATACTATCAAGGAAATCACCAACTTCTATTGTGCATAGCCATAAATGATTGGCAAGGGCTTGCTTGTATCAGAAGGGTTCTGGTATGTTTACAGCAAAATCACAGCGGATTGCAAATATTCGTTTGAAAGAGGGAGGAAAATGCTTATGAAACACAATTTAAAAAAGAATGAAAAAAAGAAAAAAGTTGTATTTATCAACGGATGGAGAAAGATGTGCAGTATGGTGCTTATATTCAGCATGGCAGTATCACTTGGTGCAGGATATGTATCATCACGGAGAGTTGAAGCTAAGGCTTATGACACATCAATGTCTCAGTTTAATAAACAGTATCTCGATACAAACACTTTTACGGTAAAGGGTGAGGCTTATCTTGTCGGCACTGACAATGTTGCAAAGATAGGAAGTACGCAGACTGTTTATTCGGTACCGGAGGGCACGAAGATTCAGGGAAAAATGATAAAATCCAAATATCTGCCACAGGATAATAACCAGACTGTCAAATATATCTGGAACGGCAGTGGAAATGTAGTTGGTGGAGGAATAGACTGGATAAGTGATCATAACTCCAGTGCAGCTTTCTTAGAGTATGAAACCACAAAATTCAAGGTACTTGCCTATGATGACCAGTGGGTTATCGTGTGGAGTGAAGGATATACACCATATAAAAACCTTACGGAATTTCAGTCGTGCAAAACTTATCTTGTACAGACGGCACACCGTCCGGGATTTTACCGTGTAAAGAGAGAACAGGTATGGCTTGATATGGGTCGTTATGAAAGCACCACCCCTAAGGATGGGGAGAAGGTTACTATTAAGGCAGAGGGCAAGACAACGAAGGCATTTGTCGGTATAAAACTTTTTAACGGAATACCGTCATGGGGGGATTCGTACCGTGTACCGATTAACACAAAGCTTCAGGTTGTATCTACAGAGCCGATAGAATCTAAGACAAAAGGTGACAAGTCAAAATACTATAAGATATATTTCAACGGTAAAAATTCCGTAGATTATATGACATATAAAAGTTCCGGATATTATTATGTGAATGCGAAGTATGTGAATCTATATAATAAAGATACAAAAGTTCCAAAGGAAGCTAAGGAAGGCAAGGTTTATAAACTTGCTGCAGGTAAAGAACTTAATGTATATGAGGAAAAGAGTACGACAAGTACGGTTCTGGGTTCAATGGAAAACGATGTCACAGTCGAATATTTTGCTGATGAGACAGATGATACATGGACAACTATATGGTTTAACAGTAAAAAAGCATATGTAAAGAGTTCATATTTTTCAAAGTCTACAGCCGTAAGCGGTGGAAGTAAGGTTACTAATCTGCATATAAAAGATATTGTTAATAATCAATATGTCGTTGGCTGGGATGACCTTTACAACAGCACGGGATATAAAGTGGGAGTTATTACTTCATGGGATAAATTTCTTCTTGCAGCGAGTAAACAGATACCGGGCAGCAGAAATTATGAACTTATAGAAGATGCTGATATTGAAACAAATTATTATAATGTAAAAAAGTCCTGCTTTAATAAGAGAAAAACGATAGATATTTTTGTTTACGGACCGTCAAGCAAAGTAAGTGATACAGCACATATGACGCTTTCTGCACCGCCTGAGAGAGATGTAAAACCGATGGCAGAAACGAAATTATCTTATAACAAGAAAAAGAAGAAGTATGTTACGAAAAAGAATATTACGAAAAATACAGTAAAGATAGTGAATTTTTATACAGATTATGCAAAGTATGAACTTCAGTATTCTTCAAATAAGAATTTTAAAGATGCTAAAACTATCACTAAGTCAGGTGGAAATGTAAAAAAATATACAGGAAAATCTATTGTTATTAAGGGACTTAAACCTAACACGACATATTATTTTAGACAGAGATACAAGGCAGCGGTCAAGACAGATGCCGGAACAAAGTATCTTATTGCACCGTGGTCTAAGTCATTAAAGATTAAAACGCTTGCTAAGTAAAATAAATGTGTAAGTGCAATAAAAACAGCCGGGTTCGATAAAATCGAATCCGGCTGTTCTATGTTTTTGTTCTGTATCATGCATGGAACAATAGGCAAAATATCCATACATGATAAAGTTTTACTGGTTTTGATATAAAAATATAAGCATAATTTACATGATGAATAAATACTATCCATCGGTTTATTTTGAAACAGCTTCTACGCGAATAGTGTTTGTTTTTCCTGATACACCGCTCACCTGACCGCCGGTGAGGACAACATTATCGCCTTTGTTTAAGTTAAATATTTTCTTTGCATGATTCATTGCGTGATAGAACATGACATCAACAGAGTTAAATTCCTCGCTGAGAACAGGAGTTACCCCCCAACTCAAATTTAATTTTCTCCATGCTTTTATGGATGTTGTCATGCCGATTATGTCAACAGGGCAGCGGAAACGGCTTACCATACGAACTGTATTTCCTGAAAGTGAACTTATGACAATACCCTTTGCGTTTGTGTCAATAGCCATTGCACAGGTAGCGTGCGATATGGCATCAGTATTATCTTTTATTCTGTATTCAGTGGTTCTGAAGCGTTTCGCATAGTCAATATTCTTTTCCGTATATAATGCGATTTCTGCCATGTTTTTAACGGCAGCGACAGGGTATTTTCCTGAAGCTGACTCACCCGAAAGCATTATTGCCGATGAACCATCATAGACTGCGTTTGCAACATCAGAGATTTCTGCTCTTGTAGGGCGGGGATTCTGTATCATTGATTCAAGCATTTCAGTAGCAGTTATAACTCTTTTTCCGAGAAGTCTGCATTTTTTGATAAGATATTTCTGTATGGCGGGAACTTCTACAAATGGAATTTCCACACCTAAGTCACCTCTTGCTACCATGATTCCGTCAGCAATCTCACAAAGTTCTTCAATGTTTTCGACACCTGAGCGGTTTTCAATCTTAGCGATAATATCAATATCTGAACCGCCGTTTTCATTTAAGAAGTTTCTAAGGTCGAGTAAATCCTGTTTTGTTGAAACAAAAGATGCTGCGACAAAATCAACCTCATTTTTAATACCAAAAAGCAAATCTTTTTTATCCTGTTCGCTCAGATAAGGCCCTGTCATCACATGATTAGGGAAATTCATGCTCTTGCGGTCGGACATTTCTCCTCCGACAATTACTTTACATATCGCATCATTTCCCTTGAGTTTAGCAACCTCAAAAATAAGTAAGCCATTGTTTACAAGGATGGTGTCACCTATTTTCAGCTCATTTATAAGATTTTTGTAACTGACTGATACACGCTTATTGTTTCCCTCAACCTCATCAGTAGTAAATATAAAGGTGTCACCATCTTTTAAAGTAATTTTATGATTTTCAAATGTGCGTATCCTGTATTCAGGACCTTTTGTGTCGAGCATTATCGCTATTGGAAGACCAAGTTCTTCTCTTACTTTTTTGATTCTGTCTATCTTCTGCTGATGTTCTGGATGAGTTCCGTGAGAGAAATTAAGTCTCGCAACATTCATGCCTGCCATGCACATTTGTTTTAATGTCTCTTCGCTTTCACTTGCCGGACCAATGGTACAAATAATTTTAGTTTTTCTCATGATGAGTAGCTCCTTTCGATTAGCCGATTTACTTTTCAGTGCTTTTATTTATCATATCATCGCCATGTTCGCCGGTAGCATCAACATCGCTGCCCGAAAACCACAATCCAAATGCGGTAAGACCAACAATGAATAATATACCGATAATAATCAAAATGATTCGTAACATAACTTTTCCCTCCTGATATATGTTGGTACAGTGATTTTTTTAACCGTACATATGATAAAAAGCTATGTTAAATTTTCTTTTTTCCATCCTTCATATGTATATAATCGATGATAAAGGCTGTTGACCTCGGCTCACAAGCGACTGAGATATATTCAGAAAGACCTTGATACAGAGGGATATGTATCGTATCAGATATGTTTGCCAAATACAGCAGCGACTTGTAGGTGTTTGAAAAAGTTCGTATTTTATGAGAAATCTCAGGACGGGATATAAGCTCCTGTCTGCCAAGCATCTCTGGAGTACATATATCTTCGCTGGAAGATGTTATGGATAAATTATATATTGCCTCTTCAGAATGAACAGATGCAGCCTGATCAATAAAAGGTGTGGATATGGTTGATGTGTAAGAAACAAGGCAGGAAAGAATTATACACAATGTAACAAGTAAAATTGTATATCTGCATTGTTTTTTATTGAAACGCATATCTGCTCCACCTCCTTTTTAAAAAGCCGCTCATAAATTACTTATAAGAATAGCACATTGATATCAATAGGGCAAATATATTTTTGTAAAATTTATTGGATTTATAAATGTAAGAAATGTAAGGCTGAACTGTTACGGATTATATGAACCATTTATGATAATGTCCTAATATACTGCAAAGGAAATTGAAAGAGTCTGATTACTCGCGAAATTATCGTCGTTTTTCGACAACTAAAAGAAAAATTTAAAAAAATTTGATTATTTTATTTGTTTTTATGTCGTATTATGATAAAATATGTACAAAAAATACTTGTTTATGTATAAAAATAAGCGGTTATATGCCGTGATTATAGTGGTATAGAATAATAAAAATCATGAATAGTTTTGTGTCTGAGCACACCTGGCACAAATTTTATGTATTGGTGTTCACACTTTATATGAGGGCGTAATCACTAAAGATGCAAAAATGTGTGCAGAAATGAGGCGTATGTATGAAAAGAAAAATATTATCACTTTTAATGACATTCTGCATGGTGTTTTCTTTGACATCCTGTGGGAGCGGAGGGAAAATCGTTGACATGGTCACTAATGATACCGGCGAAAAGACGGAGGTATCACAGAACTCAGATACGGCGAAAAAAGCTGCCGATACGAACAAAGCCGGAATGAAGACTATTTCTAAAGAAGAGCTGAAGATAGGTGTTCTTTATATAGGAAGTGCATCGGAGACTTCAGGTTATACATATGCACATGAGATAGGTATTCAGGGTATGGCAAACAATATCGGTTTGTCGGATAATCAGATAGTAAGAAAAGAAAGTGTAAGTGACAGTGATGAGAAAGCTATAAAAGCAGCTTTGCAGGATTGTGTTGATAAGAAATGTAATGTAATCTTTGCGACAAGCTGGGGATATATGAACCAGATTGAAAAATTTGCAGAGAAATATCCTGACATATATTTTGCACATGCAACGGGTTATCTGAGCAATGGTAAAAATTTTACGAACTATTTCGGAAGGATTTATCAGACGAGATATTTATCAGGTATAGTTGCAGGGCTTAAGACAAAGACAAATAAGATAGGTTATGTTTCTGCTATGGGTACGGACAACAGCGAGTGTACCGGAGGTGTTGACGCATTTGCGATAGGTGTTGAGTCGGTAAACAAGGCTGCAAAGATAAAAGTTGCCGTGACAAATTCATGGTACGCACCGGATGATGAAAAAAAAGCATCAGATGCACTTATAGCAGCGGGGTGTGATGTGCTGGCACAGCATTGTGATACGACAGCACCACAGGAAGCTTCACAGGACAATGGTACATGGTCGATAGGTTACAATTCAGATATGAGTAAGGAGACACCAAAAGCAACGCTCACATCTGTTATCTGGAACTGGAGTGCTTATTACACATCATATATAAGCAGTATCATCAATGCTTCATATGATGGCAAAAATTATTATGGTGGAATGAAAGAGAACCTTGTAAGTCTTACAGAATTGTCATCGCTTTGTGAGAGCGACACAGCGGATAAGATAAAAGAAGCAAAGGAAAATATCATTTCAGGAAAGTTTGGAGTGTTTGACGGAGTGTTAAAGACAAACACGGGAAAGACTGTAGGAAAAGAGGGAAAGACACTTGATGATGCCACTATAACAGGAAAGATAAACTGGTATTATCACAATGTATCGCTGATAAACTGGAAATAGACAGGGGGTATGCCGTTATGAGGAGATTTGAAAACTGGAAATTAAAATATAAGATTTTATTTGTGGCACTTTTGCCAATTCTTGTAGTATGTATAGCCGTGATGGTGATTAATAATACGGTTATAAAAAATACTTTACTTGACAAGACAAAAAATGAACTTAAGGCGACGGCGGAGGCTTTGAGTGCCGCTTACAATCAAAATTCAGGTGAGTATTTCAAAAATGATGACGGTGAGATATGGAAAGGTACATACAATGTATCGCTTTCACAAAAGCTGGTTACGGAAATGAGCGAGAAAACTGGAAGCAGTCTCACATTTTTTTATGGAGATAAAAGGCTTGTAACTTCCCTAAAAGATAAAAAAGGTGATTACATTCTTGGTTCTAAGGCAGGAGATTATCTAAAGAAAAATGTTCTTGAGGGAGGAAAGGATGTATTTACAAGTCGTGTCAGCGTAGAGGGGACTATGTATTATGGCTATTACATCCCAGTAAAGCAAAATAACAGTGATGACATAATAGGAATGATATTTGCCGGTATGCCGGTAAGGGAAGTTGATAAGACGATAAATCTCGTTAGCGGACTGTTGTTTTTGATATTAGGTATCGTGCTTATTTTAACGATACTTGTCAGCGTACTTGCATCAAAGGAAATTGCATCGGCGATAGAGGATAGTGTACTTGTCGTACAAAATATGGCATCGGGAAATTTAAATGTAAGTATAAACCGGAAAAATCTCGGCAGAAAAGATGAAGTAGGTAAACTTTCAGCCGGTACGAAAAGCCTTCGTGAAAGTCTTGGCAATATGATAGGTGCAATATCGGATAATACACTTAGTCTTGATATTGCATCTCAGGATATGAGTAATATCGCAGGGCAGGCAAGTGACGCTATGGATTCGATAAGTGAAAATCTTAAGAGTGTGCTTGAAAGTGCCAAAAATCAGGCAGAAGTGACTGCAAGTGTTGATGACAATGTCAATAATATCAACATGATGCTCAAACAGACCGGGGACGAGGCAGACGGACTTTCAGATGCAGCGGATGATATGCTTGGAACGGGCAGAGAGGTCGATAACAGTCTTAAAAATCTTTACAATTCAAACGAAGAGGTTCTTGATGCGATAGAGAGGATAAGAAAGCAGACGAGCGAGACGGATATTTCTGTTGATAAGATAAAAGAAGCGGTAAATCTTATAGCGTCCATTGCAGAGGAGACAAATCTTTTGAGTTTAAATGCGTCCATAGAAGCGGCGAGAGCCGGGGAGAGTGGAAAGGGTTTTGCTGTTGTAGCTGTTGAGATAAGTAAACTTGCGGAACAGAGTAATGCGGCATCAGCCGACATAGAAAAAATGATAATGGATCTCGGAAAAAATTCTGAGAGAACAGTAGAGACTATGGAAATGGTTCAGGATGCGATAAACAGACAGTCGGATGATATGAACAATACCAGAAAGATATTTGAAAAGGTAAAAGACCGCATAAACCTTGTAGCAAAAGGTGTTGCAAATATTAGGGAAGCCACGGAGAGACTGGAAGGCGAGACTACATATATAGCTGAGGATATTAACGGACTTAATGCGGCAGCAAACAAGAATATGGAAAATGTAAAAGAGACAATGGAAGCCGGTGAGGAAGTCCTTAAAGTTGTGAAGAATGTCAGTAGTATGTCCGTGAATGTCAATACAGCCGCTAATGAAATGATGCAGTCGGTTGAAAAATTCAGAAAAAAGTAAATATAAGATAGTAAAAGCCTTATCATCAGTGATAAGGCTTTTACTATCTTTAAAGAAAAAAGAGGATTGAACTATCAGTCTTTGCTGATAGTTCAAAAAATAATGTAAAAAATGTGTACTTAATTGTTGATTAAGTACGGTACAAAAAGGAGTTGGTCTGCGATAGAGGGAGCTATCACAGACCCAAATGAAAAAAATGAAAAAGAATCTATCTCAAACATAAGTCAATAAGCTAATTTAGTTGTTGTCGAAACAGGTGACAAAAATAAGAATCACTGTATGTTTAAATTCCTACTTTTGTTTTACTCACCCGCTTCATTTATGTTTATAAGTACATTATATATGTTAATTGTGTTTGTTTTGTGTTTCATTTATGAAGTGATTGTGAAAATAAGCCCTTAAATCTAAACAAAATCTAAAAAAACACCGACAGAAGGTATGTTTTTTGTCGGTGCTTTTAAAAAGTATTATTTTAAAGTAATAAAATAATTTATTTGTACTTGTATAAGTATTGTATATTAAAAATTTAAAATATATAAATATGATTAAATCTGTCCGTATTTCTTAAGAACAGCCTGTATTCTTTCAGTAGGGTTTAACAGATCACTTATTGACTGGTCATGATTGAGTGTGTCAATAAGAAGAGCAACATATTTGCTCATATCAACATTGATATAGTAATCTCTTTTTAGAACTTCTTCAGGCTGATATACAAGATTTGTAGTAAGAACTTTGTCGATAAGTCCTTTTTCGTGAGCTTCATCAAATTTTTCCATTCCGTTTGTGAAAAGACCAAATGTAGCAGCTACAAATATACGGTTAGCTTTTCTTCTCTTTAACTCTGTGGCAACATCTATCATACTTTCGCCTGAAGAAATCATATCATCAATAATAATAACATCTTTTCCTTTGAGGTCTGAACCTAAAAATTCATGTGCTATAATAGGATTTCTTCCATCGACAATTTTACTGTAATCACGGCGTTTATAGAACATTCCTACATCAATACCGAGGACATTTGCATAATAAACGGCGCGTCCCATAGCACCTTCGTCAGGACTGATAACCATAAGGTGGTCAGTATCAATCTTGAGGTCATCGACATTTTTAAGGAGAGCTTTTATAAACTGGTATGTCGGCTGAACCGTTTCAAAACTCTTTAAAGGAATGGCATTCTGAACACGAGGGTCATGTGCATCAAAAGTGATAATACTCTCAACACCCATCTGTGTAAGTTCCTGAAGTGCAAGGGCACAATCGAGTGATTCGCGTGCACTTCTTCTGTGCTGGCGGCTCTCATATAAGAAAGGCATAATAACAGTGATTCGTCTTGCTTTGCCACCGACAGCGGCAATAATACGCTTAAGATCCTGATAATGGTCATCAGGAGACATATGATTTGTCTGACCACATACAGTATAAGTCAGATTGTAGTTACATACATCTACTAAGATATAAAGATCCTGACCTCTGACTGATTCTCTGATAATACCTTTTGCTTCGCCGGAACCAAATCTTGGGCACGCTGAATCAATGATGAATGAGTCTCTGTTGTAGCCTGCAAAAGAAGCCGCGGTAGCATGATTTTGTGCTCTGTCATTTCTCCAGTCAACAATATAGTCATTGACTCTTTTTCCCATGTCCCTGCTGCTCTCAAGTGCAAGAATACCGAGAGTACCATAAGGGATTGTTTCAGCTAATTTGTCATGTCGTTTCATAATAGTTTGTCCTCCATAATGTATTTGGATAAAGGAAAATAAATAATTTTCCCAAGTTAAGAGATAGCAATCTTAATGCGTATATCGTCACCGGCTATCATATAAAAATTATAATATCCGGTAAATCTTGAAAAGATACGCTCACTGTATCGTTCTCTCAATTCCTGAAATGAGAGATTTGTTGATATAATTGTTGATTTTTGTTTCATGTGTCTTTCTTCTATAAAATAATACAACTGGGAAGTTGTAAAACTGTTTGCCAGTTCTGTGCCCAGATCATCAATGATAAGCAGTTCACAGTTTAGAATATATGAGACTTGTTCGTTATTAATATACTCATCAGTCTTATAGAACTTATTTTTTTCTAAAATATCAAAAAGCTGCAAAGAAGTCAAGTACACAACGGTATGCGAAGTGTCTAAAAGCTCTTTTGCTATGCAGTGTGTAAGAAAAGTTTTTCCAACACCGGTTTCACCATAAAAGATGAGGTTATCATATGCCGTGTCAAAATGTTTAACAAAGTCAAGACAAACATCTCTGACTCTGAGAATATTTTCACGCGCTGTTAATGATAAATTTTCTATAATATGACTATTATCATAAAAATCCGGGTTAAAAGTATTAAAATTCTCTTTTTCAAGTATATCAGATAAATTTGAATTGGCATATAAAGAATTTATCTCATATTGTTTAAGACAGTGGCATGGTTTATTATCAATGTATCCTGTGTCCATACAGTCTTTACATGAATAGATAGGCGAAAGATAATCAGCCGGATAACCGTTTTTTGTAAGAAGTTCAATCTTTTTGCTGACAAGCTGTGATTTTTTTTCACGGTATGTCTGTTCATCAAGTTTTTCATCGGGACTAAGAAGTTCCATGCGTGCCTGATTTGTGGAAAGATTGATGATTTCATTTTGAATTTCCTTAAGTTTTGGAATTTTGTTAAAAAGCTTTTCATATCTTGCTGCAACAATGCGTTTGTTTTTTAATCTCAACTGGTCATACTTATACATGATATCACGATATTGAGTGTTTGATAATCCCATAAATTTCCTCCATTATAAAGATATGTACTCTAGGTATCTTCTTAAAACGAGTTGTTTTGGCTGGATTTACGATATACTGTTTTCATTTTTCGTACACTGTGTACGCATTGTGAAAATGTCATTGTGTATCAAAAATCCATCTCGAAATTCTTCGTTCAGAAAATTCCGGGAGCACATAGATGGAAAGTTTTGCTGTTGCTGGTTCAGCGTGCAAATCTTTATTATCTGTTTAAAAGTTTTTTTTCGAGTTCACTTATCTCAGCGTGAGATGTATCTCTCTGTCTGAAAGTGTTAAATTGGTTTTTCTTTACATAACCATTAACGGAGCTGCCTGTTGTGTTATATCTGTAGCTGCCTGAATTTGAGTTATCCTTTTGTGATTTTTTATCAGCTTTGTTCTTGGCATATATTTCGTCAGCTTTTTCAACATCGAGTAATGTTTTTATACCTGATTTATGCCAGTTGTCGAGTATGCCATCTGTATATTTGAAGTCTGCTTTCTGGATTTTTAACATTGTGCGGTTGCACGCTTCAAGAATTACGCTTAAGTCAATGCTCCAGTCTTTCTGCCACTTTTCAACAAACTGTTTTTCAATCATTGCGAGAGGTCTTCCAAGTCCAAACGCTTTTGATATGGCGGTATGTGCCGTATTGTAATCAGTAGATTCTTTTTTTGCATCTTCAGGTGTTTTTACACCGCGCTCATGCCAGGCTAATGCAACAGCCTGTATGTAGCTTGAATTACTCTTTCCGAGTGAGATACAATATTCATAAAGATGAAGAAGTAAGTCGGAAGAAAAGTGCAATGTACCATAAAGATATGATATAAGTTCTATCTCATTTGGCTTGAACGGTCTTTCAAGAAACGATTCGATAACCTGACATGCCCATTTAAAATCCTGATTTGAGGCAAGTTCTTTTAATTGTTTAGGAGAGACAGTAACAGGTTTGCTGTTTAAAAATCTGTTTTCTGTTTCTTTAGTGCCGGAAAAAGGCATCTGTTCAGTACTTGCTATATCATCAATTACTTCGTCAGTCTGTGTATCCTTCTTTATGGATTCATATACATCATCAGGGTTATACATATCTATGGAAATTAAGTTATCTTCATTATCAACAGTGATGCAGATAAGCCCTTTTTTTTCCCAATGCTGTAAAGCACGAATAATATCTCTTTCGGTGCTGTCCATTTTATCAGCAAGCTCGGAAACCGATATGTCCGTTTTTCCAGCCTGGATATATTCTGACAGGTAAAGATAAACTTTTACATAACTGCCGTTTGCATCAAGCATAAAATGCTCGATAAAAGCATTGCTTATCACTGTATTCGGTTTTATATATCCCGTACAGGAGAAAACATTTTCCATGATAAACCTCGTTTCTTTGTAGTATAAAATTTATGATATACATAGTCCACCGAATTGTATTTTATCATGTTTTAAAAATGTTTCAAGTCATTGATGTAAAACAGCTATGTGGATTGATAAAATGTGGATAATGTGGAAAATGTTAATAATAGGACAAAATGCCTGAAATACCTATTATACCGGGAATAAAAATATCCACAATGGATTGTGAAGAATTATTAACAATCTATTGTGGATAATGTGGATAACTTATTTGTTGACGAGTGCTTCGCCTATGGATACTACATTTCCGGCACCCATAGTTATCAACAAATCACCGTTGATACAATTTTCAAGTAAAAATTTTTCAATTTCATCAAAACTTGGAAAATAGTATGCTTTTTTGCCAAGTTTTTCAAGCTCCGCCTGGAGTGTTTTTGATGAAATATCGCCCGGATCCTGTTCTCTGGCAGCATAAATATCAGCAAGAACAATATTTTCTGCAAGTGAAAGAGCCTGTGCAAATTCTTTTAAAAGAGCTCTTGTTCTGCTGTAAGTGTGCGGCTGGAAAACGCACCAGAGGTGTTTGTGTGGATATTTCTGTGCTGCAGCAAGTGTAGCTGCGATTTCTGTCGGATGGTGTGCATAATCATCAATGACAGTAACACCGTTAAATGTACCTTTAAGTTCAAAACGGCGTTCAGTTCCGACAAAATCAGAAAGACCATTTAATATAGAAGCTTCGTCTATTCCATAATATTCTGATAAAGCTATTGCCGAAAGTGAATTTGATATATTGTGCCTGCCAACTACATTAAGCTTAATCTGCATATCTGTTTTCTGACCGTTTCTTATGAGTGTGTAACAGCCATGACCTTTTTCATCAAAGCTGATGTCTGCTGCAGAGTAATCGGCACCATCATCAAGACCGAAAGTGATGACCTTGCATTTGAGTCCGTCTGTTATCTCGTTTAATTTGTCAATATCCTTATTTATAACAAGGACACCGTTTTCTGGTATAAGTTCTGCGTATTTGCGGAATGAATGTCTTATGTCGTCAATGTCTTTGAAGAAATCAAGATGGTCTGCATCGACATTTAAGATGATTCCTGCTGTAGGATGGAATTTTAAAAAGCTGTTTGTGTACTCGCAGGCTTCAGTGATGAAATTCTCTGAATGGCCGATGCGGATATTTCCGCCTATTGCATCAAGAATACCGCCTACTGATATAGTAGGGTCTTTTTTTGCCGCAAGAAAAATCTGTGACAGCATTGAAGTGGTAGTAGTTTTGCCGTGAGTACCGGAAATGCCGATGGCATTTGGATAATTTTTCATGACCTGACCTACCATTTCAGCTCTTTCCATCATAGGAATACCAAGCTCTTTTGCCCTGACAAATTCAGGATTATCAGGATGAATTGCAGCAGTGTAAACCACAAAGTCAATATCTGCTGTAATATTTTCGGTTTTCTGTCCATATATGATATTTATGCCTAAGCTCTCAAGATGATCTGTTATCTTGCTTTCTTTCATATCTGAGCCACAGACATTGAAGCCGTTTTCATGAAGAAGCTGGGCGAAACCGCTCATGCTTATACCCCCGATTCCGATAAAAAATACTTTGCATGGATTATTAAGATTTATTTGATACATAATTCCACCGTCCTATCTGTTTTTATAAGTTATCTCTTCTTATATTAAAACAATGAATGGAAAAAAACAATTACAAAATAAAAATGTAATAAAAATATAAATTATTTGTAATTAAAAGGGATTAAAAAACTTATTATGGATGCACGAATTAAAATTTAGAATTAAAGAGAAAAAGCTGATGAACTAAAGGAACAACAAGGAAATTTTTGCTAAATATATATACATAATAGGTAAATCATGAAAAAATTTGTTAAATATTACAAAAAATAGTTTAAAAAAAATGACGAATTTGTTCACATTTTGTTCATGATGTGTTATAATAAATTGCACGGGGAATGAATATACTATATTGTCACAAAAAAAATCCGTAATTGTGAAATATGAAATTTCGTAAAAGGTCATAAATGGTTTATTCCATTGCCTTGAACTTATAGGTGGACAAGTAATGGGTGACTGTATATATATGAATTTCAAACGAAAAAACATAAAAGGGGTGATAGTGTGATTAAAAAAGAAATGATAGCGATGCTTTTGGCAGGCGGACAGGGCTCAAGACTTGGAGTTCTCACTGCTGATGTTGCAAAACCGGCAGTGTCATTCGGAGGAAAGTACAGGATTATTGATTTTCCGCTTAGCAACTGCATTAATTCAGGAGTAGACACGGTAGGTGTTCTTACACAGTACCAGCCACTTAGGCTGAATACACATATTGGAATAGGTATTCCGTGGGATTTGGATAGAAATGTAGGTGGTGTGTCTATACTGCCACCATATGAAAAGAGTGCAAGCAGTGAATGGTACACGGGAACGGCAAATGCAATCTATCAGAATTTAAAATACATGGAATATTTTAATCCTGACTATGTGCTTATACTTGGCGGAGATCATATTTATAAGATGGATTATGAGGTCATGCTTGATTTTCACAAGGCAAATAAGGCTGATGTTACACTTGCAACGATTCCGGTTCCTATCGAGGAAGCAAGCAGATTTGGTGTAGTGATAACTGATGATAGCGGAAAGATTCAGGAGTTTGAGGAAAAACCTGAGCATCCGAGAAGCAATCTTGCTTCAATGGGTATTTACATATTCTCGTGGCCTGTTTTAAGAGAGGCACTCATAAAGCTTAAAGACCAGCCGGCGTGTGATTTTGGAAAACATATTATTCCTTATTGCCATGAGCAGGGAAAACGCATCTTTGCATATGAGTACAACGGATACTGGAAAGATGTAGGAACACTCGGAGCATACTGGGAAGCAAACATGGAACTTACAGACCTTATACCTGTATTTAATCTTTATGAGGAGTATTGGAAGATTTATACAAAGAGTGATAAGATTCCACCGCAGTTTGTATCAGATGAAGCGTCTATTGACAGATCGATTATAGGTGAAGCTTCAGAGATATATGGCAATGTAAGTAATTCTGTTATAGGTACCGGTGTATATATTGCACCCGGAGCTGTAGTAAGAGACTCCATCATTATGAGTTCATCATATATTGATGAGGGCACTGTTATAGACAAGGCTATAATTGCAGAAAGTGTAAAGATAGGAAAGAATTGCAAGATTGGTGTCGGTGAAGAAAAACCAAACAAGTTTAAGCCTGATATATATGCTTTCGGACTTGCGACTATAGGTGAGGATAGTGTTATCCCGGATGGAGTAAGTGTAGGAAAGAATACGGCTATATCAGGAGTGACGGAACTTAGCGATTATCCAAACGGATTGCTCGACAGTGGTGAAAGTTTGATTAAGGCAGGTGATAAGGTATGAGAGCAATAGGAATCGTGCTTGCTGGAGGAAACAGCAGCAGAATGAAAGAGTTATCAAACAAAAGGGCAGTGGCAGCTATGCCTATCGCCGGCGGATACAGGAGTATTGACTTTGTTCTTAGCAATATGAGCAATTCGCATATCCAGAAAGTAGCTGTATTTACACAGTACAATGCAAAATCACTTAATGAACATCTCAATTCATCAAAGTGGTGGGATTTTGGAAGAAAGCAGGGAGGTCTGTATGTGTTTACACCTACGACTACACCGGAAAACAGCTATTGGTACAGAGGAACTGCCGATGCTATAGCACAGAACCTTGATTTTCTCAAATCAAGCCATGAACCATATGTTGTAATCGCTTCAGGTGATGGCGTTTATAAAATGGACTACGCAAAAGTGCTCGAATACCATATTGCAAAAAAAGCAGACATTACTATAGTTACATCGACGGTTGATGAGAGAGATGATCCAAGTAGATTTGGTGTTATAAATACCGATGCTGACGGCAGAGTTACTGACTTCGAGGAGAAGCCTATCACTACAGACGGTCGTCAGGTTTCAACGGGTATATATATAATAAGAAGACGCCAGCTTATAGAACTTATAGAAAAAGCTGCTGAGGAAGAAAGACATGACTTTGTAACAGATATTCTTATAAGATATAAAAATGTCAAGAAGATATATGCTTATAAGATGGATACATATTGGAGCAATATCGCATCAGTTGATTCTTATTACAATACAAATATGGATTTTCTTAAGAAAGATGTGAGAGATTACTTCTTTAGACAGTATCCTGATATATATTCAAAGGTTGAAGATCTTCCACCGGTTAAATATAATCTCGGTTCAAATGTGAAGAACAGTCTTGTTTCGAGCGGTTGTATAATAAACGGTTCGGTAGAAAATTCTATTCTGTTTAAAAAGGTGTATGTTGGAAATAACTGTACTATCAAAAATTCCATCATTTTAAATGATGTATATATAGGAGATAATACTCACATTGAAAACTGCATAGTTGAGAGCCGTGATACTATCAGGGCAAATACAAGTTATGTAGGAGAAAATGGTCAGATAAAGATTGTTATCGAAAAGAATGAAAGATATGCACTATAATAGGAAGAAATACATTTAAAAAAGAATATATAAAGCATTAGCACATCATGGCAGTTTGTCATGATGTGTTGTGGTGATAAAGGAAAAAAGGGGGTTAAGTTGTGCAGATAACAGATATAAGAGTACGAAAGCTTACAAAAGAAGGAAAGATGAAAGCTGTTGTATCGGTTACATTTGATGATGTATTTGTTGTTCATGACATAAAAGTCATAGATGGCGACAAAGGACTGTTTATTGCAATGCCAAGCAGACGTGCGGGAGACGGTGAATATCGTGATATAGCACATCCTATAAATTCGGATATGCGTGACAGGCTTCAGAGTGAGATACTTGCAAAGTATGAAGAAGCTGTTAAAGAAAGCAGGGAAAATGAAACTGCAGAGGAATAATATGCGGCAGCAGTTAGTATGTGATACTGTAAAACTAGAAAATATAAAAATGGTATAAGGTAAAAATCGCTAAAAGCATCGTATAAAAACGATGCTTTTTGTGCATTTTGTAGAAAAATGAAAAAAGTTGTGAAAAACTGAAAAAAGGCTTGCAAAACCTTTGTAGTCGGTGTATAATAGCAACTGCTGTGACATTGATAGCTGTGAAGCGTGAGGTTGCTGCCCTGATGGCAGGTTTTCCGTGGAGCGAATGTCAAGTTAGGAAACTGGCGACAAGTCACTGTACAACAATTTGATATCTTATATGTAACATTAGGAAACATATTTAGATAAGGCGGGATTTTCTGCGGCTTAATTGTAAACCATAGCAGGAAACACCCGGATAAGTGTACAGTCACCACTTGTTCCGCTGAAATTAGCAGACTTGGCAAAAAGCCAGATCAGTATGTCTGCAAAAAGTGCGAAAAGGAGGCGGCTTTTTTTATGGCAACAAATGTAATGAGAATTACACTTAAAGCGTATGACCACAATCAGATCGATCATGCTGCTGGAAAGATTATTGAGACATTGAAGAAAAACGGGGCAAAGGTTAGCGGTCCTGTACCTCTTCCAACAAAGAAGGAAGTTGTAACAATTCTTCGTGCCGTTCATAAGTACAAGGATTCCAGAGAGCAGTTCGAGCAGAGAACTCACAAGAGACTGATTGATGTTATCGCTCCTACACAGAAGACTATCGAAGCTCTTACTAAGATGGATATTCCTTCTGGCGTAGCAGTCAATCTTAAAATGAAAGAAAAATAATTCTGAGAATATCTCAGTTTGGAATGTTTCTTATATTATAAGAAAGAATTCCTATTTGAAATGAGTAAGTCCTTAGGGTTTATATATAAATCGCGTAATATGCGGTTCGAGTTTTTGGTTTACGAACTTGCACATTATAGACCGTCTAGGATGATTTCAGATTTTTTAGAATTTGAAATCCGCTGTAGATTAACAGGAGGTGCAAAACAATGAATAAAGCTATTTTAGCTACAAAGGTCGGTATGACACAGATCTTTAATGAAAACGGAGTTTTAACTCCAGTCACTGTACTTCAGGCTGGTCCTTGCTATGTAACACAGGTAAAGACAGTTGACAATGATGGATACAGTGCAGTTCAGGTAGGTTTTGTTGATAAGAAAGATAAAGTTATCACAAAAGATGCCTCAGGTAAAAAAGAAATCAAGAGAAGTCATGGTGTTAATAAGCCATTACAGGGACATTTTGCAAAGGCTGGTGTTTCTGGAAAGAGATATCTGAAAGAATTCAAGTTTGAAAACGCTGAAGAGTACACACTCGGTCAGGAAATCAAAGCTGATATCTTTGAAGCAGGCGACAAGATCGATGCAACAGGAACTTCAAAAGGTAAAGGATTCCAGGGTGCAATCAAGAGACATGGTCTTCACAGAGGACCTATGGGACATGGTTCTAAGTTCCACAGACACGCAGGTTCAAATGGAGCTTGTTCAGATCCGAGCCGTGTATTCAAGGGTAAGAAGATGCCTGGTCAGATGGGTTCAGTAAAAGTTACTATCCAGAACCTTGAAATCGTAAAGGTAGATGCAGAGCAGAACTTAATCTTAGTTAAGGGAGCTGTTCCGGGACCTAAGAAAGCTTGTGTAGTATTAAAGGAAAGCGTTAAGGCTTCTAAATAATTCTTTTAGAAAGGAGGAAAACACAGATGGCTAACGTATCTGTTTATAATATGGAAGGTAGCGAAGTTGGCAAGATGGACTTAAATGACAATGTATTCGCTGCAAAAGTAAATGAACATTTAATGCATATGGCTGTTGTTTTACAGCTTGCAAATAAACGTCAGGGCACACAGAAAGCTAAGACTCGTTCAGAGGTCAGAGGCGGTGGAAGAAAGCCTTGGAGACAGAAGGGAACAGGTCATGCAAGACAGGGTTCTACAAGAGCTCCACAGTGGACAGGCGGCGGAATCGTTTTCGCTCCAACTCCTAGAGATTACTCTTTCAAGATGAATAAGAAAGAGAAAGCAGGAGCAATTAAGTCTGCTTTGACAACAAGAGTAAATGAAGAAAAATTCTTCGTATTAGATTCTCTTAAATTTGATGAGATTAAGACAAAGAAAATGGTTGCTGTACTTGATGCATTAAAAGTAAACAAAGCACTTGTAATCCTTGATGGTGAGGACAATGCAAATGTTGCAGTTTCAGCAAGAAACATTGAAGGAGTAAGAACTGTTCCTGTAAATGCAATCAATGTATATGACATTATGAAATATGAGACAGTTATTCTTACAAAGAGTGCTGTAGCTAAAATCGAGGAGGTGTACGCATAATGGCAGATTTAAAGTATTATGACATCATCCAGAAGCCTATTATCACAGAGAAATCTATGACAGCTATGGAAGAAAAGAAGTACACTTTCGCTGTACACACAGAAGCAACTAAGGCTCAGATTAAAGAAGCTGTTGAGAAGCTTTTTGAGGGAACAAAGGTTGCTAAAGTCAACACAATGAACTTAGACGGAAAGACACGTCGCCGTGGTAGAACAGTTGGAAAGACAGCTAAGTCTAAGAAAGCTATTGTTAAGTTGACAGAGGATAGCAAGGACATCGAAATCTTTGAAGGTCTGTAAGATACAGCCCTAAAGATGAGATAAAGCATCCAGAGGTCGGAAATATCGCGTGGAAAACCTATCGCGCGAATCATTTTATAATGAGTATTGAAAGGAGAAAATGTCATGGGAATTAAATCATTTAACCCATATACACCTTCTAGAAGACACATGACAGTTGTTGACAGAACAGAGCTTTCAACGGCTGCACCTGAGAAGTCGCTCACAGTGTCATTGAAGAAGAACGCTGGTCGTAATGCTCAGGGTAAGATTACTGTAAGACATCGCGGTGGCGGTTCAAAGAGAAAATACAGAATCATTGATTTTAAGAGAAATAAAGATGGTGTTCCAGCAACAGTAAAGAGTATTGAGTATGATCCAAACAGAACAGCAAACATTGCACTTATCGCATATGCTGATGGACAGAAAGCTTACATCCTTGCTCCAGAAGGACTTAAGGTTGGACAGAAAGTTATGAACGGTGCTGATGCTGAGATCGCAGTTGGAAACTGTCTCCCACTTGAGAATATTCCAGTTGGTACACAGATTCACAACATCGAGCTTATGCCTGGTAAGGGTGGACAGCTTGTACGTGCAGCAGGAAACAGTGCACAGCTTATGGCTAAAGAAGGAAAGTATGCAACGCTCAGACTTCCTTCAGGCGAAATGAGAATGGTACCTATCGGTGCCCGTGCAACAATCGGTGTTATCGGAAACGGTGAGCATGCACTTGTAAACATCGGTAAAGCAGGACGTAAACGTAACATGGGTATCAGACCTACAGTTCGTGGTTCTG
>OJSD01001324.1_pt1 | contig 29022 bp, 50 predicted proteins | sample 1599391 | NCBI WGS metagenome assembly OJSD01 (sample SAMN04168656, study PRJEB22393) | human gut metagenome | biome: human gut microbiome; feature: stool | host: Homo sapiens | collected 2014-03-17 | reverse complement strand
TTCCGGCTGCTTTGCAACCCGGTGCGCATTCTGGATGACGGCAATGGCAATGTGCGGGCTGTGGAGTGCATCGAGATGCAGCTGGGAGAGCCTGATGCCAGCGGACGCCGCCGTCCTGAGCCGGTAGCGGGCAGTGAGTTCCTCATTGAAGCGGATACTGTCATCATGGCGCTGGGCACCTCGCCCAATCCGCTGCTGCACCGCACCACTCCGGGCATTACTGTGAACCGCCGGGGCTGCATCATTGCCGATGAGGCCACCATGGCGACAGAGAAGACCGGAGTCTATGCCGGCGGCGATGCAGTGACCGGTGCGGCCACTGTAATCCTTGCCATGGGGGCAGGCAAAACAGCGGCAGCTTCCATTCACGAGTACCTCTCGCAGAAGTAAAAATAAAAATGCGAATTTTTTCCGGGAAATTGTAAATTGATGCTTGACATTTTGGAAATGTTCCGGTATAATTATGACTTGTCGGACAGAGGTTCGCTACGGAAAGATGGCTGAGCTGGTCTAAAGCGCACGATTGGAAATCGTGTGTGGACTTAAACTCCACCGGGGGTTCGAATCCCCCTCTTTCCGCCAAAGTGCTGGAATTGCCCGGCAAAAGAAAAAGCCCATGAATACGCAGAAAATGCGATGTTCATGGGCTTTTTTCGTTATATCTCCAGCCTTTTTGCTTTTCATAAAGTTTTGCGAAATTTCACAGAATTTCAGCACAAAGGACGTAAAAAGTACGCAGTAAAAATCGAGGGGAAAACCAGGATCACTTGGAATCCAAAAAGGCCCGGAAGATATCCTGAGAGACTTGCAGATGTTCGTCCCGGAGGTGGGTATAGATACGGAGCGTGGTGGTGATGTCGGAGTGGCCCATCAACTTCTGGGCGGTTTTTTCGTCTACCCCAGATTCGTAAAGCAGCGAGGCGTAGGCGTGCCGGAGCTGATGCAGCGTGCAGCTGATCCCAGTTTCTTTTTGAAATTTTGTCCATCCGTTTCGCCGGATACTATCCGAGATGGGGCTTTTGCCATCTATCGAGAAAATGTAATTGTTGGCAGGGCCGTCCGGGATCCGGTCAAGGAGCAGCTGCGGTAGCGGGACGGTTCGGGAGCCGGCGGCAGTTTTGGGCTGCTTGATATGCGGTGTTTTGCCAACATAGTAAACGGATTTGCAGATGGTAAGCAGCCGGGCTTCCCGGTTGATGTCCTTATATTGCAGCGCAAAGAGCTCACCGCTGCGGCAGCCGGTATACAGCGCAAAGTATGCCGCTCGGCCAAAAAGTCCATTTTCGGCATTGGACTGAATCAGCAGCAGGTCTGCATCGCTTGGCATTTCCCGCGGATTACGCGGAAGCCGCTTCGGGACTGTTACCCCGGTAGCGGGATTCACCTGGATGATATCATGACCGATTGCATACTCCAGGATCAGCCGCAGCACGGACAGATGATGAGCAACCGTCTTATAAGCATAGCCCCGGCCGGACAGGTACTTGACATAGGCCCGCACATCGGAAGCCTGAATAGATCTGATCCGTTTTTCGCCGAAATATTCTACGGCGTGCTTGTATTTGGCTTCATAGCCCCGTGCAGTGTTGTATTCCAGATCACGATAAACCCCTTCACGCCATTCATCGGCCACCGGTTCAAAATAAGGACCAGCTTCCTGCTCGGCCGTATAGGCGACCATTTTGTCCGTGACTTCCTTTTCTGTGTGGCCGTAAAAATAGACCCGTTTTCCGTCAACTACTTTGATGGCCTGGAAAAGCCCATCCGGGCGCTGGTACATTTTTTTCTTTGGGTTTCGCTTTTGGGCCGCCCCGCACCATGGGCAGTACAGCGCCCCATCCGGTATCTCCTTCTTACATTTTTTACAGCTTGCCATTGTCATTTCCCCCTTATTTTGATAGAATAAGGGTATAGAAAACCAGACCCACTCCCAAGTGGGCCATCATTATGCGAGATGGTTTCTATACCCAGCCGTTCACCTGTTGGCGCAGGTGGACGGCTTTTTTTATTAGTCTTAGTTTATCTTAGTTTATCTTAGTTTATCTGTGCGGTTGAGTAGTTGAGAAAACAGTTGATCTATCAGTTAATCTGTAAGTATCCACTTACTATTTACTGGGAGTCAGCTCGATCTTGACGCCGTCAACGCTCAGTGTAGTTCCTTCCGGCAAAGAAATATTGTAATAGGCGCGCTCGTAGAACTCCTCACCCAGTTCATTGTTGGCCTTGGTGGTTCCCATGATCGCATTGATGCCGCCTTCGTACACATTGCTGGAAGACACATTTCCTCCGCCTTCGACAGCCTTGATGTCATAAACACCAGCCGGGAAATCTTCCCCTGCTACAAAATTACCATTGCCCAGCTTGACAGTTTGCGTAATTGACTGGTTTCTGGGGGTCAGGCCGGAGGCATTTGCGGCATCAGTGGAAATCTGGATTGTAACACCAGAAACAGAGAGCACAGTTCCATTGGGCAGATCAATATTTTCATATTTCTGCTCATAGAAATCGCCGCCCACCTTTTTATCCTCAGCAGAAGTTCCCATAACTGCATTGATACCGCCGCTATACAGATTGGTAGAAGAAACATTTCCTCCTCCCTTTACAGCAGTAATGTCGTATGTACCCTCCGGGAAGTCAACACCGGCAGTATAGTGACCAGATACAAGCTGGGTTTCAAACGGAACGGTAGCTGTTACAACGGAGGAGTTTCCTCCAGAGGAACCGCTGGTACTTGGCTTTGGATCACTGCCGAGAGCGCCGGCAACAATCAGCACAGCGCCTACGATCAGCACCGCAGTCAGGCAGCCGTGCTTCTTTTTAGGCTTCTCTTTTTTAGCTTTGGAAGGTTCGGGAATCTCACCGATGGGGGTTTCAGCTTGGGTGGTTGCCGGGGTTCCGCATTCTGGGCAGAACTTAGCATCGCCAATGTCTTTTCCGCAATTTGAACAGAACATAACAATCCCTCTTTTCTTTCTGTATGATAAGCAGGTGATCCCCTGCAATATCCTGATTAAAGGGTCCTCCGGAATTCCAATGCTACACCAATGATCTCCGCAGCACCTGTTTCAAAGTCGCTCATCGGTACAATTCGCGGCTCAAAGTCCGGGTTTTCCGGCAACAGGAACACAGTGTCCCCCTGCCGTTTGTATCGCTTCAAGGTGGCTTCATCGCCGTTCACACGGCAGGCCACGATCTGCCCATTGTCAGCGCAGGGCTGCCGGCGGATCAATACCAGGTCGCCAGTCTGTATCCCAGCGCCCTTCATGGATTCACCATTTACCCGCAAATAGAAGTAGTCGGAATCATCGTTATACGGTACTGTGGCATAGCCCTGTATATCTTCCACTGCCAAGATAGGCGTTCCAGCCGGAATAGACCCAAGAATTGGGGCGTAGCGGGTGCTATTATATGGGAGCGCATTATCTGGCAGGTTCATTTTCCAACTTTCTTGTCCTGGATCAATGAAAGAGTTCAGATCAATGTTATAGTAATCACAAATATTTTTAATCCATTTTAGTTTAGGATCTCTTGTGCCGTTTTCCCATGTGGAAATGGTTTTATCAGAAACACCAGCAATTTTTGATAAGTCCGATTGTGTCAGATCGTACTTTTTGCGGAGTTTTAATAGCTTTTGTGAAATATTCATAAGCACCCTCCTTCAATATGCATATTATCATATTTGTAGAGTTTTAGCAACATTTTATTCTACAAAAATAACTTTAAGGTGTTGACAATCTACAAAAGTAGAGATATAATGAAGCCGTGGGAGGTGATAAAATGCGCTTTACGATCAAACAGGCGAGATCTTATGCCGGGTTCACTCAAGCAGAGATGGCCGAAAAGCTGGGTATTCACCGTAGTACCTATATGAAGATAGAAAATGACCCGTCTATAGCAACGCTTGGGCAGATCTCCCGTATTTCTGAGATCACCGGAGTTACCATTGATCAAATTTTTTTGGGATATAGCTCTACAAATGTAGAACATACGGCGTAAGGGGGTGGGTCCAATGGATAAAACAAAAGGCCGCCCATAGCGGGCGGCAGAGCCTTTATCAAGGAGGGATAAGATGTACATACATGAGGCCGTAAAACTGGCTGTGAAGTCTGGAAAGCATATCGCGTTGGAGACTTTGCCGGGCATCAAAATTTTTCCCACCAATGGAATTGACTGCTGCGTTGTAAAAGAAGCAGACGGGAGTAGGCCCTGCCGGGGCTGGGAACCCCAAGCGGACGATCTTATGAGCGACAAGTGGAAAATAGTAGATTAAAGCCAGGAGCGGATTTCCTTGAACAGCAGATATCCACGTCTGATAAAAGTATCTTCATCAGCATTACGGACTGCATTTGGAAGAAGAAAAACGCAGTAGGCGATTCCATCTGCCCACATAGTTTTAACAAAACCGTCAGATTCAAGGACCCGAAAGGCATCATTCAGAATGGTGTCATCCATATCCGGATGCTCTGACTTGAATTGATCGAGATTGAATGTTGTTTTTTTCGTTGCGTAGTAGTTTTTGACCATAGCCTTTAAGAGTTCATTTGCTACATCAGAAAGTTTCATAGAATGGCCCCCTTTCCCTCTGATTCTATCACAGGGCGAAAGAAGGGACAAGCTGCCCGGGGCATCTGCCCCCGATGTGATCACTCACTTTGACCTCTTTTTCTGTTCCACAGTTTTCTTCTTTTTATTGGTCGGGGGCAGATGCCTGGGCAGCAGCGGAGAAAGGAGCGCCGACATGGCAAGAGAGAAACCGGCATACCGGGACAACCTGGAATTTCTGCTGGAGCGATCCGGCGGCAAGGCCCTGCTGAATGTGAAAGAGGTCTGCCAGATCTGCGGCATCAGCTACAACACCGCCCGAAAGTTGTTCCAGTTTAACGAATGCAATATGATCTCGGTGCCAACCTTGGCCCGGGAGCTGAGCTGAAAGGAGAGAACACCATGAAAAAGACGTGGAGAATGTTGAGTGCTGCCGGCCTGCTGGGTCTGATGCTGTGCATTGGAGCCATGGAACATGGCGCACCACTGCTGCCTGGCTTTATCGGTGCGATGGCCTGCAATGGGGTCTTTGCCCTGGGCATCGAGTTGGGCGGTCTTACATACAAGGGGGACAAGCTGTGATACAGATTTGTCCACCTGATTGCCCCAACCGCCGACCCGGGTGTCATGGAAGCTGCGAGGACTATCTGAAAAGACTGGAAAAATACCACGATGAACAAGCCCATCTCCGGGAGCAGAAAGCCCGGATCAGCGACAGCATCCGGGGCGTGATCGCCACCCTGCCGGTAGACAAGCGTAACTGCCATGTGACCCGGGATCCTGGGCGGGCAGAGCGACCAGGGAAAAGGAGGCGCAGATGATGCGGATCCTGTATGAGTGCCGGGGTATCACCCTGGCAGACACCGGGGGAGGGCTATGAAGTCCTCAAAGATGGCAGGACGCACCTGACTGGCATCGACACACCCAGGGAGGCAGTAGTCTCCTACTGTGCGGTGCTGGAATCGGAGATGCTCCGGCGGGTGGAGCGGTATGAGCAAAAGAAAAAAGCAGAGCTGTGACGAGCTCTGCCTTTCCGAAAAGCGGTATTTGATTGGAAGCAAATTACCGCTTTTATTATACCGCCAAACCGCAGAAAAAGCAAGGCGCCATGCGCCTTTGCAGACTTGGTAAAGCAATTATCTTTTCGACATTGTAATAGCAAAGAGGTTGAAAAATGGCGGGATACATAAAGGCCACCTACCGGGCAGGACCGGTGACAGTGGTGGAGCGATATTACAGCCCTCGGTATGGGGTAAGAGCCGGACGGGGCCAGAGGGAAAAGCCCACCCCGGAGAGGGTGGCAGAAGTCAATGAAAGAAGAAGTGAGTTCAAGCTGTGGCTGACTCTGCTGGAGAATTTCAGGCCGGGAGACCTGCACCTGGTGCTCACCTACCGAAAGGAGAATCGCCCGGCGGACAAGTCCCTCCTGAAGAAAGATATGCAGGCTTTTCTCCGGAAATGCCGGGCGGTTTACAAAAAGCAGGGGAGAGAGCTGCGGTACATCTGGGTGTGTGAGTATGAGAGCACAGCGCCGCACTTCCATGTGATCCTGCCCCGGATAGACCCGGGGCTGCTGCAGGACATCTGGCCCCACGGGAATATCCGACCGGGCTACTTGTACGCCGAAGGGAACTTCAAGCCCCTGGCGGCGTACCTGATCAAAGAGACCCGGCGGACCTTCCGCCAGAAGCTGGTGAGCGGGCGGCGGTGGAATCCGTCCAAGAACCTGAGGAAGCCCCGGATCACCATTGAGGAGACTGGGCGGAGCCGATGGAGGAAAGACCCGAAAGTCCCCAAGGGATACATGATGCTGGGAGAGGTCCAGAACGGCGTTCATGAGTTATTCGGCACGCCGTACCAGTATTACGAACTGCTGCAGATCGTCACCGAGCGCAGAAAGGAGTAGCGGGCGGAATGAAGTTTCAGGAAATAGACCGGCTGGCCCAGAGCGTGGACAAGCTGCCGGACATTGCCAATCTCGGTGACCGGTATGCCTACCACTGCCTGCGGGAGATATATGACCGGTACCTGGCTGGAAAGCTGGGTAAAGAGGAGACCGAGGTTGAGCGCAGGAAGCTGTACCAGGCGCACCGGCTCTACCGGGAGCAGGAGGCAGCGCACCTGAAAGCCCATAAGCAGATCCAGGAGGCGATCCGTCAGGCGGGGACACTCCGTTCGGAGATCACCAAGGGTCTGGGAGTTCTCCCGGCAGAGCAGCTGCTGGGGATCTGCTGCCGATGCATCAGCGCCATGACCGGGGAGGACACCCTCACTCGAAAGTACGAGAAACACTACGGAGGAAAAGACGATGACTACGATTCACGAACTGAAAGAAGCAATCCTTGAGATGGAGAAAGTTGCCCATGAATGGGAGCAGCAGGCAGATGAGGCGTGGGCACAGGCCGATGCGGATTTTTACGAGGAGATAGCGGGCCAGTATCGGATTGCTGCCGCCTGCTGCTGGGAGAAGCTCGAGCGCCTGGAAGCCGGGGACGGCTGGTTCCGCCCGGAGAAGGGAGAGCTCCCGCCGGATGCGGGAACGGTGATTGCCATTGTAAGCGGATCACCCGCGGATGGGGTCACCCTTACCGGAAGCTATCAGACCGCCAGCTACTTTGCAAACAATCCTGCAGACTGGGTGATTGACGAGTGGACTGAGTGGGAAAATCCTACAGTGCATTGCTGGCAGCCGACACCGGAAGCCCCGGAGGAAGTCAAGAAGAAAATCCAGGAGATCTGGGATAAGATCGCAGCCGGGGAGCAGGTATGACCGCCCATCGGTACGGCGCCCGCTATGAGGTATGTTCCCGGTGTGGGCGGGAATGGAATGTGAGCCTGTGGGCGCCGGTGGGTGAGTATCTCTGCCCGGTGTGCGCAGAGCAGAAAAGGAGGGAGCGGAATGCTCTACGGGATCGCAAGAATCGGCGGCGCGGAAACCGCCGTTAAGGTCCATCTGATGGACGATAAAGAGGACTGCAGCCGGATGATCCAGCCCAGCCAGTGGAATTTCTTCTGGGGCTGCTTTTCCCATATTGGGATTGAGCCGGGTCGCGTGATGGTAGTCAGCCAGGAAGAGTATGAGAGGGTAGCGGGTAGGCGCACCCGGAAAAGGAGATAGAGCATGATCAAGAAGAATCTGCGGCATCTTCATGCCGTTGTGACCAAGCAGACATACTGGCGCCTGATGCATTGGGCAGAGGCTGTGGGTCTGCCTGAAAAGGAAATCGGTCGGATCATCGACCGGCTGGTCCGGGAAAAGGCGCTCAGGGAGAGCACCAGCCGCCGGTTTGAGGAGGAACGCCAGGACGCCTGGCGGCTCTGGCCCCAGGAGAAGCCGGCGGAAAGCGGTGAATACATCGTGCAGATCAAATATGGGAAGTATGCCACAACCCTCCTTTATGAGAAGGATACAGACGAATGGTGGGATCACGATCCGGAATGTGGAATTTATAAGATCGTAAAATGGCAGCCCTTACCGGAGGTATGAATGAGATGGGAAAGCGCACCAAAATCACGCCGGAGCTGGTACAGCAGGTCCGGGAACTTCGTGCCAGCGGAATGCCTATCAAGGAAATCCAGAAGCAGGCAGGAGTGGCCTACAACACAGTGGTGAAATTGACCGATGAAATGGAGAATGTTCGGAGAGCTGCGCCCAGGCTGTCTGCCGAGCGAGTTGAAACCATCCGGCGGCTCTATGAAGAAGGGAAACCATATATGCAGATCCGGCTGGAGACTGGTGTATCATATCAGGCGATCCAGCGATGCACAAAGGACCTTCCCAGAAGGAAAAAAGGAAATCATCAGAGTAATGACCTTCCAGCAGAGAAAATTGAGGAGATCCGGGAACTGCGCAGATCCGGGCTTTTGATCAGAGAGGCAGCAGCAGTGGCGGGCGTAACTGTTTATATGGTCCGAAAGTATACCCAGGATATCATCGCCACTGAAGACAAGCTCCAGCAGACTGGTCAGCCCGGTACTCTTTGCAGACATAAGGAAACATGTCGGCATTGGAGGCCTCTCAGCGGATTGGGTGGTGGAATCAGCGCCTGCCACTATCCCATTGACCGGGACGAGCTGCGTCCCTGGCCTGCAGATCAGTGTCCGGGCTTCCCTGGCCCCAAAACAGGGCCGAACCCAACTCCAATGGGAATAAAACGGAAGGAGTGAAACGCGGTGAAAAGGTGTGCAGAACCCGTGTGGGAGCAGCTGTCTTTATGGTGGGAGACACCGTTGGGCGGCTGGTGCTGGCAGAGTGCGAGGAGGCCATGGTCACAAAGGTGGAGGGATTGCCGAACTTCCCCTTTTACCGGACAAGCAGAGGAAGCTGCTACTCCTATGAGGAAGGAGCAGCATCAGTCGATGAACTGCGCCGCCGGGCAGTGGAGCTGCTGCCGCAGTATCAGACGGTGATCCCCAGTGGACTGGAGCGCCGCCTTACAGTCCTGTACCGTCCCTATGACGGGAACGACCCGCCGATGTGGGGGCAGGTCGGGATCTACAAGGGAAATATGCTTTTCTGGAAAGATGCTATAACCTATCAGTTTTTGGAACCCTATGATAACCCCAAAAAGCTGGAAGCTGCATACCAGGCGCACCGGAAGGAGCTGCTGGAGGATAGCGGGATTATTACAACGGAGGCACCGGAACACCCCATGAGCCGCTTGTATTGGAGCCGTCATGGGTTTTATGCCAGCGCCCGGTATGTGCAGTTCAATGGATAGGAGGAAAACAAAGATGAGGACAGACAACTGGCGTCCTGTGACGCCGAAAGAACCGCCGCTTTATGAGCCGGTGATCCTGTGCCGGATCAGGGACGGGAAACTGGTCAGTGAAGCCGGCACCCGGGAACGTGACGGCTGGTGGAAGGTTTATGGAACCCGGGTCAAGAAGATCCTGTGCTGGCAGCCGATGCCTACGCCGCCGGATCTGACCGAATGGGACGAGTGGATGGAAGCCCAGGGACAGGAGGGATAACTTATGATGAGCAAAGCGGAGCTGGAAGTTCTGGCTGAAAAGTATGCAGCCAAGGCAGAAAAAGCCTACCGGAACTATCAGAAGACCGGAATAAGCCGGTATAATCGGGATCAGAGAAATGCTGAAGAACTGGCAAATGCCTTCCGGGCGGCCGCAAATGCCGCAGAGGAACACGAGGAGCTGATTGATATGCGTGGAGAGCTGTGTCTCCTTGCCAATCGTGCTCAGAAAGCAGATACAGAGGAAAAGGCCAGGGCCGTGCTGAAAGAGCTGGTATCGTATGCAAGAATGATGGGACTGGCTCAGGAGGAGAAAATATGAATCTGAAAAAGATAGCGGGTATGTGCAAGTCCGCCGGGAGTTTCCATGTGACGAATGTTGTGAACGATACCGGAGAGGTAACCGACCAGTGGGTGATCCTGGGCCCGGCGGCTTATCGGGTGGATAATATGGGCCTCACTGCCACTATGCTGGCAAGATTCGCCGGCATCAAGGATACCCAGCTGGACAGCTATTTTCTCCAGGACGAGAGCCGTGAGGAAGCAGACTGGATGCGGGACTATCCCAAACGGCGCAAGGATATGGAGACTGTGCGGGCAACTCTGGGCCTGATTATTGGCGGCAGAGAGATCCGGCTCTATCGGGTGTTTGGATGCGATGATATCCTGCCCATTGATACGGATTATCTGGCGCCGCTGGAGAGCAAGGACTATTTTGTCCGGGAGATGGAAGGAAAGCCGGTGCTGGCAGTCAAAGAGGGTATGTATATCGCAGCCGTGATCGCCCCGTATGACGCTTTCGGAGAGAAGGACGGCGTACCGCTGCCCGGACTGAAAGCAGCCCTGATCGAAGCCACAGGGATCTGGAGGTGATGAGGGGTGAAGCGAAAGCGTTTTGAAAAGCTCCTTATGGGGATGGGATTCAGCCGGAATGAGGTAAAAGCACTTACCAGAATTATGATTGCCCGGTTTCACCAACCGAGAAAGGGTATAACTATGACAAAGTACGAATGCGGACTGACTGAGTGGAAAGTGGAAATGGGCGAGACCTGCCCGCTTGACAACCCGAACGAAACCATCAAAGACTGCAAAGACTGTCCCCATGTCTGGGAGGTGGAGCGAGATGACGAATGAGGAACTGATCCAGGCCCTGGATCGTCTGAAGGTGCAGACCGGGAGCCTGGCCTGCCTGGGCTGCGGATATGAGCACACCTGCACCGTAAAGGGCTGCCGGATTCTGCGGGAGGCAGCGGAACAACTGTGCCGGGGAAGCTGCTCAGAAAAGAGGGGGGAAGGAATGAATTTGAGGGATCTGCCCATAGGAGCCACTGTGATCGTTGGAGACCTGGGAGCCTATAAGGTCGAGTACAAGATCGATGGAATGGTATGTCTGAAACCGTACCCTACCAGAGAGGAGCAGAAAGGCAATGAATGAATATATCAAAAGCCGGCTGTCTGAGGAAATGATCCTGGGCCAGCTGATGGAAGAGTGTGCGGAGCTGATCAAGGCGGCGCATAAAGTGATCCGGGAACGGCAGGGAGTAAATCTTCCGCACATTGATCACCTGACTGTTGAAGATCTGGAAGAAGAGATTGCCGATGTAATGCTTTGTGTGTCTCTACTGTCCGGCATCGATGGAGACAGGATCGAAAGCTGGATCATATCAAAAGAAAACAGATGGGAGCGGAGACTGAAGGAGGAGAACCAGTGCTGACCTTTACCGAAGAGGAATTCGAAAAATACCAAAATCGCATAGCGGGTGAGAGGCGGGAAGCCCAGCTCCGGCGCAGCTACCAGGGAGCGGTGAGCCGTGCCCAGGGCGCCCAGTTTGAGAAAAGCATCGCCGGCGCCTGCGATCTCTACCGGGAAAAAGGGATGGCGGACATCGAAAAGACGCCGGAGCCAATGCGCCCCATCAAGAGCCTGGGGGAGGGACGGTTTGTGGCGATCTTTGAAAAGCAGGCCCAGCCGGACTACAAAGGGACTCTTGCCGGAGGTCAGGCGGTTGTCTTTGAAGCCAAGTCCACAGCCACCGACCGGATCACCCAGGATCGGGTCACAGAAGATCAGGCAGAGCGCCTGACCCGTTGCGCCGAGCTGGGCGGTCTGGCGTTTGTCCTCTGCCAGTTTGCGTCCGGGCAGGTATATAAACTGCCCTGGGGTGTGTGGCAGAGAATGCAGGAGCGGTTCGGGGTCAAGTACATCACCGAGGACTCAGCAGCGCCTTACCGCTGCCGCCTGACTGTCCAGGGAGAGCCGCTGTTTTTGGAATAAGAAAGGGGAAGTAAAATGACTGTTGAGATGATTGCCTATCTGTTGATGATTCTGCTGATTGTATATCTGGGAATCCAGCTGATCGACAAAGAGGATATGCTCCGAAATATGAAGGTAAAATATCAGGAACTTTTGGGGAGAAATTCAGATCTGGAGTGGAAATACCGGGAATTGGAATCTTCGCACAGAAACTCCAGTTCCGCATCCGATCGAGTGTTCTTTTTATGTGATCAGCGTGCGTGCTCCAGGGAGTGTTACAATTGCCGACATACACTAAATCCGGAGCATGCTGTTCACTTTATACGCACTTCAATGGGATACATGGAACAGCTTTCAGTTCAGGAGGATTGCAGTGACCAAAAAGAGAATTGTAAAGCTGACGATGTCGAGAGGGTATGACCGAAATACCGCTTTGATTTTGGCTCGGGAAGTCCGGGAAATGGGGTACAGCTATGACATGGCCTATTGCATTCTGATCTCCCAGGAACTCATAGGAGAAATTGCTGACAAGATACAGAAATGGACAGATGAAATAGTTAGTGTAGTCAGCAAAATAGGCGAAGCAGTGTGTAATGGAATCCAAGCGTTCATGGAAGAGGTTACAAGAACATTGAGCCAGTGAGGAGGGAAAGCCAATGGAGAGAGAATCGCCTTGCCGGGACTGTCCACGCTGGGAGGGGTGCTTTGCGCCCTGCCAGGAGTGGAAGGACTGGTTCGCAGCAGAGTGGCAGGAGATCCAGATAGCAGGGAGGGCAATGAATGTTATTCGACGAAATTGCGCAAGTGATGAGCGAGCGCCCATACCGGGCAATGGCACGGAAAACGGGACTGAGCCGGGCGAAGGTGAGAAGAATGGCTCAGGGGATGCCCTTTAATCTGGACTATAATGTTCTCTATGCTCTGCGCCGACTTGGATACCATCTGGAGCTGGTAGAGGACAGCGTGAGTTCCAAATTCCAGCCATAGGCGGTCCACGAAAAGGCCACCTGATTATTTACACTAAGCCTTGAGGGGGAAACTCCTCGGGCTTTTTGTTTTGCCCGGGAAAGTCCACCGGTTGGGAGTCAATCGCAATGAGCCGCAGGAGGGGGCGGGCGATTATTTTTGAATACATAGCGGGAGGGAGCTGGCATGAAACCGTTTGATTACAACAGCCCAAGATGGAGACGCAAGCGGGCGGCAATCTTGCGCAGGGATCAGTACCAGTGCCAGATGTGCCGCAGGTATGGTCGGCGGAGGCAGGCTACCACGGTTCATCATATCAAGCATGCAGATGAATTTCCGGAACTGGCTTTTGAAGATGATAACCTGATCAGTCTGTGTGAGGATTGCCACAATAAGGCGCATCCTGAAAAGGCAGTGCAGCGCAATCGGGGCGGAACATACTGATCCCCCCTCCTCGACTTTCGCAAACTAAAGTGAAAAGGGACCGGCGGGGGGAACTCTTTCCAACTGCGGGGAATTTTTCGGAAAAGGGGGAAAGGAGGGTCAAAACCGGTGACAAAAGCAAAATGGGCAGAAAAAATCCGTGTGTCAGCGCAGCAGGCAGGGACCTATCGGGAGTATTTTGAGGATACAATCCTGACGCTGTCGGCAATCCTGGAAAAGCGGGATCAGGTGGAAAAGGCCTATCAAAAAGATGGTCGCCGCCCGGTGATCGAGTACACCAATAAGGCCGGGGCCACCAATCTGACCAAAAACCCGATGCTGGTCCTCTGGGATGATCTCAACAAGTCGGCGCTTGCCTACTGGCGCGACCTGGGGCTGACCCCTGCCGGGCTCAAAAAGATTGACGAAGGCGCACTGACCCGGAAAAAGCGCAGTGCGCTGGAGGAGGCCCTGGCTGAGTTTGGCGGCTAAGAGCTATAAGGAAACAGCGCTCCGGTATGCTGAAGAAGTCACTGCCGGAAAGCGCATAGTAGGCAAAGAGGTGCTGCTGGCCTGTATCCGGTTCCAGCAGGATCTGAAGCGGGATGATCTGGAACTGCATACTAAGGAACCGGATCTGGTAATCGGCATCATTGAGCGGACAATGGTTCATAAGCAGGGAGAAGACCTGGAAGGGAATCCCCTTACAGGTAAACCTCTTCGCCTGGAGCCGTGGCAGATTTTCATCGTTTACAATCTGGTGGGCTTTTACTACAAGGGTACCAGTGAACGGCGGTACAAAGAGGCGTTCATCTTCATTCCCAGAAAAAACGGAAAAACCACCTTTATTGCAGCGCTGGCATGGGGTCTGGCTCTGCTGGAACGCCGTTCTGGCGCCACTCTCTATATCGTGGCAGCCAGACAGAAACAGGCTATCCAGTCCTTTGAGTTTATCCTCAATAGTCTGCGGGCAAGTGGAATGATCGAGGATTTCCGGGTGCGGGACAACAACGCTGAGCACTCCATCAGTTATCAGTTCACGGCAGCTGACGGGTCGCCGGCTGGCAGCATCCATATTGAGGCGCTGGCGTCCAATCCCGATGCGCAGGATTCGTTCAACTGCAATATTGCCGTGGCAGATGAAATCCATGCGTTCAAGAAGGCTGCTCAGTACAATCGCATTAAGGAGGCGATGAAGGCTTATACCAATAAGCTGATGATCGGCATTACCACTGCTGGAGACGAGATCAACAGCTTCTGCTACCGCCGGCTGGACTATGCGGTCAAGGTGCTGAACGGGACAGCAAAGGACGATTCCCTGTTCTGTTTCGTCAGCCGTGCAGATCAGGACGAGAACGGGAATGTGGATTATACCAGCGCCGAACAGCAGCAGAAGGCCAATCCGAACTATGGAATCACCATTCGCCCAGCGGATATCATGCAGGAGGCACTCCAGGCACAGAATGATCCGCAGCAGCGAAAGGATTTTCTGTCCCGGTCGCTGAATATCTACACCAGTGCCATGCGTGCCTATTTTAACCTGGACGAGTTCCGGCGCAGCGATCAGAAATACAGCTGGACGCTGGAGGAGCTGGCGAAACTGCCCATAGACTGGTACGGCGGCGCTGATCTTTCCAAACTCCATGACCTGACGGCGGCCTGTCTCTATGGGAATTACAAGGGTGTGGATATTGTGATTCCGCATGCATTCTTCCCGGTAGTGGCAGCCCATCAGAAGGCAGATGAGGACAATATCCCGCTGTTTGGCTGGGCAGATGATGGAGAACTGACCCTTTGCAACAGCCCTACCGTCAACCATGCTGATGTGGTTGCCTGGTTTGTGGGGATGCGTAAAAAGGGGTTCAAGATCCGGCAGGTGGGTCATGACCGCAAGTTCTGCCGGGAGTATTTCATCGGCATGAAAACCGAGGGATTCAAGATCGTTGATCAGCCCCAGTATTTCTACAAGAAGTCAGAGGGATTCCGCCATATTGAAGCTGCTGCCAAAAATGGGACGCTCTACTATCTCCATAGTCAGGCCTACGAGTACTGCGTGGAGAATGTGGCGGCGGTGGAAAAGACAGACGATATGATCCAATACGACAAGATCCAGCCTGAGCATCGTATTGATGTATTTGACGCATCGGTGTTCGCCTGTATCCGGTATCTGGAGAGTATGGAGAAGTCAAGTAAGGCAAAGAAATGGTTTGGTGAAGAATGAGTATATTTGACCGTATTGGAAGAAAGGCACGGGAAAAGCCGCAGCAGCGAGCCGCGCCTCCTGTAGCGTTCCTGATTGGAAACGGCGATGAATGCATCCAGGTAGCGGGATACACCAGCCTGGATCAGAACCCTGAGATCGCCACAGCGGTGGACCGGATCGCCAAGATGGTGGCATCCATGACTATTCACCTGATGCAGAACACCGGAAGCGGGGATATCCGGATTCAGAACGAGCTTTCCAAAAAGATCGACATCTATCCCAACCGGTATATGACCCGATCGGCATTTATCCACACAGTAGTCAAGACTATGCTTCTTACTGGCAGCGGAAATGCCGTAGTGCTTCCAAGGACCCGGAATGGCTTCCTGGAGGATTTGATACCGGTTGCGCCGGGGCGGGTGGGGTTTCTGCCCAAGGGAATGATGGACTATGCCGTTCTGATTGACGGGCAGGAGTATGATCCCGGAGATATCCTGCACTTCACTGTAAACCCGGACACTGACTTTCCATGGAAGGGGAGTGGTTACCGGGTGTCGCTCCGGGAGGTAGCAAACAATCTCAAGCAGGCCGCAGCCACTGAAAAAGGTTTCATGTCCAGCAAGTGGAAGCCCTCCATCATCATCAAGGTGGACGGTTTGACCGAGGAGTTTTCCAGTCAGGAAGGGCGCAGGAAGCTGCTGGAAAGCTATATTGAAACCAATGAGGCGGGGCAGCCCTGGCTGATTCCTGCGGATCAATTCAGCGTGGAGCAGGTCAAGCCCCTGAGTCTTTCTGACCTGGCCTTGTCGGACATGGTGCAGCTGGACAAGCGGACAGTGGCCTCCATTCTGGGTGTGCCGCCGTTTGTGCTGGGAGTGGGGGAGTTTACCAAGGACGCCTGGAACAACTTCATATCCACTACCATCATGCCGCTGGCAAAAGGAATCGAACAGGAGCTGACACGAAAGCTCCTCATCAATCCCGATTGGTATTTCCGCTTCAACAGCCGGAGTCTCTATGCCTATGACCTCAAGGACATGGCAGCCATCGGGGACGATCAGTATATCCGGGGCCTGATGACCGGCAATGAAGTCCGGGACTGGCTGGGGCTTCCGCCCAAGGAAGGACTGGACGAGCTGGTGATCCTGGAGAACTATATTCCACTGGGCATGATTGGGGATCAGAAAAAACTGATACAGGGAGGAGAGACAAGCAGTGAGTAAAGAGAGACAGATCCGGGCAGGCAGCGGGCCGTTTCAGGTGCGGGAAGATGGCGGAAAGCGGTATATCGAAGGCTATTTTGCCGTATTTGATTCGACCTATGAGATGTGGCCGGGCGCTTATGAAACCATCGACCCCAGTGCATTTGACGGGGCGTTGGGCGATGATATCCGCTGCCTGATCGACCATGACACCCGGCTGGTGCTGGGACGAAACCGTTCCGGCACCCTGATGCTGCGGGTGGACGAAAAGGGGCTCTGGGGCAGTGTGGAGATCAATCCCGATGACCAGGACGCTATGAACCTCTATGCCCGGGTGCAGCGCGGCGATGTGAGCCAGTGCAGCTTTGGGTTCGATATCCTGGAGGAAGAGACTGAATACCTGGAAAAGGGCGGGGTTCACTGGATCATCAAGAAGGTCAAACTCTATGAGGTGTCAGTGGTGACCTTCCCAGCCTACGAGGAAACCGGTGTCACCGCCCGCAGGCAGGACTATGAGGAAATGACCCACCGGAAAAACGAGCTCTGGCGGGAAACAATGAGAAAAAAGCTGAAAGGAGAATAGCAGATGGCAGTGAAAGCACTGATGCTCCGCAAGAAGATTGACGGAAAGAGGAGCGAGCTGGCCTGGCTCCTGGAGAAGGATACCGAACTGGAGCGCCGGGAAGCGGAGCTGATCCAGGCAGTGGAGGAAGCCCGGACCGAGGAGGAAAAGCAGGTGGTGGAGGAGGGCGTCAGCGCCTATGAGGCGGAAAAGGCCGCCCATGACACCGCCAAACAGGATCTGGAACGGGAGATCAACCAGATGGAGGCCGAGCTGGAGCAGCTGGAGCGCCAGACTGATCCGGCTCATACAGAAGATGGAGCACAGAGAGGAGAGGTTAAATCCATGGCAATGACAACCAGAAAGAAGTTCTTCGGGCTGGATGCCCAGCAGAGAGATGCTTTCCTGGCCCGTGCAGAGGTAAAGGAATGGCTGCAGCGCACCCGGGAGATGATGGGCGAAAAGCGTTCGGTGACCGGAGCAGAGCTGCTGATCCCGGAAGTGGTACTGGATCTGCTCCGGGACAATATGCAGGAATTCTCCAGACTGGTGAACCGCGTCAATCTGCGGGCTGTTCCGGGCAAGTCCCGTATGCCGGTTATGGGCCGTATGCCCGAGGCTGTCTGGACTGAGGCCTGCGCTTCGCTCAATGAACTGGACTTCGGCCTCTCCGAGATGGAAGTGGACGGCTACAAGGTAGGCGGCTATATTGTGATCTGCAAGGCCACTCTGGAGGACAGCGATCTCAACCTGGCATCGGAAATTCTCTCGGCTCTGGGCGCTGCCATTGGCATTGCCCTGGACAAGGCAATCCTGTTCGGCACCGACAACAAGATGCCGCTGGGTATCGCTACCCGCCTGGCGCAGACTGATGAGCCTTCCAACTATTCCAGCAAGGAACGCCCGTGGGCAGATCTGCACACCAGCAATATCATCACCATCGACAGCAGCAAGCATGGCGTGGAGTTCTATCAGGAACTGATCAAGGCGTCTGCTAAGGCAAAGAGCCGGTACAGCCGTGGCGTCAAGACCTGGGTGATGAACGATACCACCTACTCTGCCCTGCAGGTAGAGGCTATGAGCGTGAATGCTGCCGGCGCCATTGTCACCGGTCAGGCTATGACCATGCCGGTAGCGGGCGGTGATATTGTGCTGGTTTCGGATGACGTGATGCAGGACAATACCATCATCGCCGGTTACTTTGACCTCTATCTGCTGGCAGAGCGTGCCGGCGCTGAATTCGCCCGCAGCGATGATTACCGTTTTGTGGAGGATCAGGTGGTATTCAAGGGTACTGCCCGGTATGACGGTGCGCCGGCGATTGCGGAGGCATTTGTGGTCATTGGCCTGGGTGCGGCTCCCCAGACTACGGCAACCTTTATCGAGGATACTGCCAACGATACCCGTCTGGAATCCCTGAAGGTGGGAGATGTGAGCCTTTCTCCTGAATTTGACGCTGAAAAGACCTCCTATACCGCCACGGTGACCCAGGCATCGGATGCTGTGGCAGCTGTCCCGAAGCAGAACCGCGCCCAGGTGGAGATGGCCTATGACGGAAAGCCCGTTGTGAACGGAAGCGAAGTCAAGTGGTCTACTGGTACCAAGAATCTGGTGATTACCGTCAAGAATGGTTCCACCAGCCGCACCTATACCGTTGCTGTCACCAAGGCGGGCTAACTAAGGGAAAAGGGGTGAAACAAGATGGCTGATTCGGATATCCTGACCATTTTGAAGGTGGATCTGCAAATCGCAGTAAACCGCCTGGACGAGTATCTGCTGGCGTTGATCCAGTCTGCCCGGAGGTTTATCACTCAGGAGGGCATTACACTGAGCGACAGTATGGACGATGCTGTTCTGGTGGAGATGTACGCCGCCTATCTGTACCGCCGCCGGCGGGAAGAAAATGCAGCCATGCCCCGTATGCTCCGATATGCTCTCAATAACCGGCTGCTTTCGGAAAAGGGAGGACAGAACAATGGATAGTGCCCTGACCTTAATCCGGCAGGATTGGGACTACTCTGCAGAGGATAATCCCGATCCCGATGAATCCGGGTTGGAAGTGCCTGGAACTCTGGGCAGTATTGGGCGGGAGGACTGGTACAATGCCGGTCGGGAAGGGCTCAGACCCGGCTTTGTGTTTACCACAGCGCTGGTCAACTATTCTGGTGAACGGGAAGCCCGTCTGGGCGGAAAGCGATATGCAATCTACAGAACCTACATTACCGGCGATGAGATTGAGCTGTATCTGGAAGAAAGGGCGGGAGTGTGTGACGAAGACAGTACGGATTGAAAATCTGGCTGACGCTGTCACTGCCGAACTGGTCAATTACCAGCAGGAGGTCACAGATGATCTCAAAAAAGAGATCCGAACGGTGAGTCGGGAGACAGTCCAGCAGATCAAAAATACATCGCCGAAGGAGAGCGGCAGATATGCAAAGGGGTGGAAGTTCCGGGTCATATTTGAAAATGAAAACGATCTGCGGGTGCGTATCTATAATGCCCAGAAGCCCCAGCTCACCCATCTGCTGGAATATGGTCATGCCAAGAGAGGGGGAGGCCGGGTAAACGGGAAGCCGCATATCCGCCCGGCAGAGCAGGAGGCTGCCCGAAAGCTGCTGCAGAGAGTGAAGGTGATTGTCCGGTGACGGAACTGGAACAGAAACAGTTGGAACAGAGGCTGAAAAGCACAGGCTATCCGGTAGCCTACCAGGCATTCCGGTCTTACCAGAATATGCCGTATCTCTGCTGGCAGGTTGCATACAGCAGCAATTTTGCAGCTGATGGAATCGTGTACCGGAAGATTGACCATATCCAGATCGAGCTCTACACGCCCCGGAAGAACCCGGCAGCAGAATCCCGTGTGGAAGCTGCTTTGGCACCTTACTTCTGGGAAAAAACCGAAACCTACATAGAAAGTGAAAAGGCAATGCAGGTGATTTATGAAATCGAGGTGTAACAATGCCGAAAAATAAGGTTCAGTTCAATCTGAAAAATGTCCACTATGCACCGATGACCGACACTACCACTCCGGCCTGGGATACTCCGGTGCCGGTGCCGGGCGCCGTATCGCTGGCGCTGGAGCAGCAGGGCAGTGTCTCTCCGTTTCATGCGGACGGTATTGTCTATTACCAGTCCGCAAGCAACAGCGGCTATTCCGGCGACCTGGAGATGGCGCTCTTTCCGGATCAGATGCTGGAGGACATCTGGGGTATGACCCTCACCGATACGGACAATGTCCTCATCGAAAACGCCAATGTCCAGGCCAAATCCTTTGCGCTGCTCTTCCAGATCGACGGCGATGCCACCCAGCAGTTCTATCTTCTCTACAACTGCACTGGCACCCGTCCGGGCATCGGCAGCAAGACCAACACCGATACGGTGGAGCCCCAGACCCAGAAAACCACTATCTCGGCGGCGCCGCTGCCGGACGGCAAGGTGATGGCAAAGACCACCGACGCCACCACCGAGGGGGTGCGCACGGCCTGGTTCACCAAGGTCTACGAGGAGGCAAAGGCGTAAATGGATAAGATCATCACCATAGCGGGCAGGCAGGTAGGCTTTCGTGCCACCGCCCTGACCCCAAGGCTTTACCGGCACCGGATGGGCCGGGATATTATCCGGGATCTCAACCAGCTGCGCCGCTCCTTTTCAAAGGCGGCGTCCCTTTCCAAGGACGCCACCGCCGAGGAGCGGGAGGAAGCCCAGCTCTCGATGCTGGATCTGGAGATCTTCGAGAATATCGCCTGGCTGATGGCCCGGCAGTATGATCCCACCGTCCCGGACAGCCCGGAGGAGTGGCTGGAGGGCTTTTCCATGTTCTCCATCTACACGATCATGCCGGAGATCCTGGAACTCTGGGATGCCAACCAGCTCACTACCGCAAAGCCTAAAAAAAAATAAGACCTACGGTCCGGGAGGAGACCGGATCGACCTTTATGCTCCGGTGTGCCGAGCTGGGGCTCACCCGGGAGGATCTGGAGGAGATGACCATGGGCATGGTCTATGACATGATCATCGAGCGGGCCAATGACCAGGAGGAGTACAACTACAAGGCGACCCAGGAGGACATCACAGCGTTTTTCGGAGGTGATTGAGTGGCAGACCGGATCAAGGGAATTGTGGTGGAGATCGGCGGCGATACCACCGGACTGAGCAAGGCTCTTTCGGGGGTGAACCGGGAGATCGGCTCCACCCAGAGCCAGCTGCGTGATGTGGAGCGGCTGCTCAAGCTGGACCCGACCAACACCCAGCTGTTGGAACAGAAGCAGCGGCTGCTGGCATCGGCGATCTCCCAGACCAAGGAGAAGCTGGACACGCTGAAAACAGCGGAAAAGCAGGCCCAGGAGCAGTTTGAGCGGGGAGAGGTATCCCGGGAGCAGTACGAGGCGCTCCAGCGGGAGATTGCCGCCACTGCCCAGGAGCTGGAGCGGTTTGAGCAGAAGGCAAAAGACGGCACATCCGCACTGGAGAAGATGGGAAGCGCAGCACAGACGGTCAGCGATAAGGCTGGCGGAGTGCAAAAGGCGTTTGCACCGGTTACCAAAGCAATAGGAGTTTTAGGGACTGCTGCTATAGCTACTGTACCTGCCACCGAGGAGCTGCGCTCCGACCTGTCCAAGCTGGATCAGGCCGCCCGGGACAATGCAGTGGGCGCTGAAACAGCCCGGCAGGCCTGGGAGGCCTTTGCGGTGGCATCGGACGAGACTGATTCTGCGGTGGAAGCCACCGCCAACCTCCTGCAGGCGGGATTTACCGAATCGAACCTGCAGAAGGCAGTGGAGGGGCTTACGGGAGCCTACCTGCGCTTCCCCGACACCCTGAAGATTGAGAGCCTGGCGGACAGCCTGCAGGAGACCCTTGCCACCGGCGAGGCCACCGGGCAGTTTGCCGAGCTGCTGGACCGGCTGGGCGTCAATACCGAACGGTTTGCAGACCAGCTGGCGAATGCCCGGACTGAATCGGAGCGGCAGCAGGTAGCTCTGGACCTTCTGGCAAAGGAGGGGCTGCCCGATACATACGCCGAGTGGAAGAAAAACAATGAGGCGCTCATCGAGAACAAGGAGGCCAACCTGGAACTGCAGCAGTCGATGGCAGAGCTGGCGGAAGCCGCCCTGCCGCTGCTTACGCAGGTGACTGAGGCCGCGGCGGACCTGCTTGGGTGGTTTGCCAATCTGGACAGCGGAACCCAGGGATTCCTGGTCACGATCGCCGCTGTGCTGGCGCTGATCTCTCCAGTAGCCGGGGCGATCAGCAGCGTATCAGGATTGATTTCAAAACTGTCCACAGAAATACTGCCTGGCCTCATGGGCACGCTGGGGAAACTCTCGGCCACTGTGATACCAGCGATAGGTAAAGCAGTCACAGCGCTGCTCTCCCTTGTGGCAGCGCACCCATTCCTGGCGGGATTTACAGTGACGGCCCTGGCTGTGCTGGCGTTCAGTGACGAGATTAAGGCGGCGCTGGATGCCCTGGGGAAGTTCTTCAATGAAAAAATTCTCCCGGCCTGGAACAGCTTTTTCACAAAGGCTGGAGAACTTGTTGAAAAGTTTTCAGAGAAGATATCGGATGTTATTGAGGGGGTCAAGGGCTTTTTCACAGGCCTGATCGACTTCATCAAGACCAACTTCACCGACAAATGGAAAGCGGCCTGGGAGGCTGTGACGGATGTGTTTAAGGAGGTCATGGACCTGCTGGGGGATATTGTAAAGGCGCCGATCAATGCCATCATCACAGCGATCAACTTTGTGATCAAGGGCATTAATGCCCTGGTGGATGCACTGAACCTGTTCAGCATCGATATCCCCGACTGGGTGCCGGGTATCGGCGGAAAGACCTTTGGCTTTGATCTGGACAAGATCGAGGAGATTCCCTATCTTGCCAAGGGAGGTATCGTCACCCAGGGTTCCGCCATTGTGGGCGAAGCCGGGCCGGAGCTGCTTACGGTAGCGGGTGGACGGGCCATTGTCCAGCCGCTCACCGGTGCCGCTGCCGGAACCACAGTCTACCAGACCAATAATTTCAACGGGACCTACAAGCCCCGGGACGGAGAAGCCGCTGTGCGGGATCTGAACCGTCGCCTGGGCTGGGTCTACTAAACAAGGAGGCATCTCATGCGGGAGTTCAGACTGTTCAATGCCGATGGGCAGGAGTTTGACCTAATGCGTAAAGATGCCTTTTTCCATGCCCCGTCCGGGCTGGGTTTTTCGCTCGACTATACCAGCATCGCCGCCGGTTATGATTTCATCACGGCCGGAGAAGAGGAGATGCAGCAGAAAACGGTCAGCGGTTCCATGGTATTTGCCGGGTACAGGCAGTATCAGGAGTTTGTGCGGTTCTGCGAAAAGCGTCCGCTCCGTCTGGCCTATAAGCCGCTGGACCGGTGGTATTTCATCAAGTGTGAGCTGGTGAACATCGCCAAGGGGGAGATCGAAACCGCCAGCCGGAAACTGATCCCGGCGGTGGATTTTCTCTGCTTCTCCACCTGGTATGAAAGCGTTGAGGTGCAGAAGACCCAGCTGGACCCGGGCATCGGAAAGAGGTATCCCTACCAGTATCCCTATTCCTACGCCGAAACAGCGGCAGGCAGCATCCGGTTCCGGCTCACCGGCGACCTGCCGTCCTATTGCCGCCTGACCATCAAAGGCCCCTGTCAGAACCCGGACTGGGCTTTGTCCCAGGGCGGGGAGATTCTCAGCCGGGGGAAGGTCAGCGCCCGGATTCCGGCCGAACACCGGCTGGTGATCAACAGTTCCCCGGGCAGCCTGGAGATTGCCGAGTATACCGATGCCGGTGAATATGTGCAGAACCGGTATCAGGACAGCGACTTCTCCACAGCTCGGTTTGTGATCCTGCCGGTGGGGGAGAGCACCCTGACCTTTTCCCATGACGGCACCGGAGTGATCGATGCGTTTGCGGAGGTGGAACGACTTGCGAGGACCGTATAAAGCCGAGATCTTTTCCCGGGATTATGAGTTCCGTTCGGTGGCGGTGATCCGGGAGCCGTCCCTGCAGGAGGACTATCTCACCCTGGAGGGAACCAGTGTTACCGCCCCGGCGATCCTGGCAAAGAAAGGGGACTATGCAGTCATCACTGAGCTCACCGGCGCGCCGGTGTATCAGGGGATCGTCAGCGACCTCTCTGCCGAGAACGGCGCGGTGAAGCTGAAGCTCTCACCCCTTTTGTCCCTGTTCGATGTCACAGTGTCCTATGACCGGACGGCGCTCCAGACCGGGGCGCTGGAGGACTTCCTGGCTGGGGTAATCCGGGACACCTATCAGCAGAACCCGGATTCCCTCCAGAATATCCCCGGACTGACGGTGGCAGTCACCAGCCGGACCACCGGAACGGCGCTCAATATCAAGAGCAATGTGCATGAGCTGTGGGATCTGGCGTCCAAGGCACTGACCCTGTATGGCATTGTGATCCGGACATCTCTGGAGGTGCAGAAAAAACGGCTGACCGTCACCATCGGGAAAAATGACCGGCGGCTGGTGCTGGAGAGTGAGCTCTCCAACTGTCTGGGGAAAAACTTTGTGCTGACCGATGACTATGGGGCGCTCAACAAGGCGACCTATCTCAACAAGGACGATGAGTCCCAGCAGGTGACCTACTATCTGCATACCGACGGCAGCGTGGATACTGAGGACCGGGACCGAGTGGAGCCGGTGTTTTTCGCCACTGAGTATATCGAGGGAGCCGAGGACTTTGCCGCTGAAGCCCAGCGCCGGGCCGGGGAAGCGCTGACACCCCAGGTCTATGAGCAGCTCATCGAGCTGCGCTACCGGCAGGACGATCCCATGGTGACACCGGCGGCGCTGGAGATCGGCACCCAGGCGGATATCCTCTATGGAGGAAAGGCTTACCGGTCGATTCTCACCGGGTATGAACTGGACAGCGGGACAATCACGCTGGTATTTGGGGCGGTGCGGATGGAACTCACCAAGAAACTGATCCTTGAAAGGAGGAAGAAACATGCTGACACTTAAACAGTTTACCGGCAGCCTGGTCACACCCACCGACGATGCTCTGTTCTATGATTTCCTGATCTCCGGGCAGTGCGGCATCTTTGAAGGGTGCGAGGTCACTCATCTCGGCGCCAATCAGCTGAGGGTATCGTCCGGACGGGGAGTGATCCTTGGGCGGATCTTCACCGTAGAGGAGGAGACCATCCAGGCGGCTGTGTCACCTGGCGGCGAGGTGGACGGACGGCTGCTGATCCGGGTGGACGTGGCCAACGGGGAAAAGCCCATTGAGTTCGTGACCCAGGCTGAAACGCCCCTGCCTGAGCTGACCCAGGAGGACATCAACCGGGACGGCTCGGTGTATGAGCTGCCGCTGGCGGTCTATAAGGTCACTGAACTACTGATCTCCGACCTGAGAAGGATTGTAACTAACTTAGTATCAACCTCAGGTATGGCAGTAATGCGGACTGTTCATACCACTATGAATTGGATAGAACAGTCTGCCACAGGCAGTATACCATGCTGGAAGCAAGCAGTGACTATACCTGACTTTTCTGCAATGGCACAGGTAAACATTACTTTAGATGCAGATGGGATGAGCCAACTGATTAACGATGGAGTAATAGCAATGTGGGCTGAGAATGACAATGGCATTTGCACTATCAAGGTGTTGGGCGCAGTACCTACAGCAGCACTGACACTGTATTTGACAATATTGGAGGTGGATTTAGTATGAGTGTGATCTACGGTAGCCCGATAACTCTGGGAGGAGGTAAGGAAGGCAGCGCCTCCTTTGAGTTGGTACAGACTATTGAATTTGATACTTCTACCAGCGGTGACGAAACCGGGGAGCTGAAGTTAGACCTTTATAGCGATGGGAAGCTGTGTTATTTGGTGTCTGCATCCAGTTTTGCTTCAATACCACTGAAAGGAAGTTATACAACTAAAATTTCCAAAGAAGGTATTAAGTCAGAGTACTTGCCAAAAAATATTGAAAAGTATGGTGAATACAAGGGAGCTTTTCTTGGAAAGTTGATGAGTAGTTCCCCATCGCCTGCGATAGATATGGAAAATTTGGCAATGTATTGGGTTTATATAACAACTGAAAAAGTAGAAGTGGTATTCTCTATTAGCACTGCCAAGGATTATACGGGAAGCATGCGTCAGGTTTATATTACCCCGGGAACAATACTTTTAACTTGGCCTGTGGGAAGTTTATAATAAGGATCGGAAACTCATCGCGTCCTTTTTGCCTTGGCTTTTGCGTGTAAGGTAGAGGGGTGAGGATAATAACAAAAGAACACAGAGATTGACCATGCAAAGGCAGCATTATGCGCATAGAACATATAAGTAAGAGTGTTCGGGAAAGGAGGAGCACCAGTGCTTGAATTTGAGATCAGAGATCAAACCCTGGTCCGAGTGGATGATCACACTGTGATAGCCCGCAGTGAAACTCTGCAAGCCCATTTTGCGTTTAAGACCGATCAATGGCAGCTGTATCTGCGGAGGAATCAGATTCAAGTAGCAAATTATAAGCGCCTTTGATAAAGCCTAAAAGGAGGCAGGACAGTGAAAATATATCTCTCGCCAGAGCGGCGGACGGCGCCCAGGGCCTTCAGGGCAATCCTGGGCAGGCAGCGACCATTCAGGTGGGCGAAGTAACTACCGGGGAACCCGGAAGCAAAGCGCAGGTTACGAACAGCGGCAGTGAGAGCGCAGCAGTATTTGACTTTGTAATTCCTCGGGGAGAACCGGGGCCAAAGGGCGATACCGGCGCTGCCGGAGAGCAGGGGCCAGCAGGAGAGGCTGGACCCGCAGGTCCCACAGGACCCCAGGGAGAGCCTGGAGCAGGCGTACCTGATGGAGGCACTACCGGTCAGGTCCTTGCAAAACGAAGTAACAGTAATCAAGATACGCATTGGATTGATCCTCCGTCCGGCGGAGGGGGCGGCGAGCCTGGTAAGGCGGCTACGATTCAGGTCGGTGAAGTCACTACTGGGGAGCCGGGGTCTGAAGCTCAGGTAACGAACAGTGGTACCGAAAATGCCGCTGTATTTGACTTCGTAATCCCCAGAGGAGAGCAGGGCGCCCAGGGGCCGAAAGGTGATCCCGGCGAACAGGGACCTGCTGGAGCAGATGGAGCACAAGGCCCGTAGGGCGAACCTGGAAAAGGTATTCCACCAGGCGGAACTGCAGGTCAGTTTCTCGTCAAGGAGGACGGAACGGACTACAATGCTCACTGGGTTGATCCACCGTCTGGCGGGGACGATTTCTGGACAGTGGTGGAATCTAATGAGTATTACACATTGAGCGTAAATGAAGCATCACGACTTGCAAAAATTAAGTTTGCTGAGGTGAGCAAAGCGGACCTCAGTGTGGGCTTTGGTAACTATGAAGCATGGAGCGGTATCTATTATAAGGAAGCCACTTATGCTTATAGTCAATACCCCCGAATCCCAACAAAGTATACACCGGAAATCTTAGACCCTCGATTCCCTATTGCCGGATTTAGAAGGTATGAGTTCGGGTATGGGACTGAATCTATGCAGGTTGGTGTAGGGCAGCTTGTGATGTGGATAGGGACAGATGGAGAAGTTAGAGTGTTTATCAATTTGCTCAGCTCAACCAAGGATGGAGGCGAGTATAAATTTCCGCTCAGTATTCCATCTGTGATTTATACCTATAAGGAGGCATAACCTATGGCAAAAGTATTTATCGGAGTAGGTCACGGCGGAGCAGACCCGGGAGCCGTGAGCGGTACATGGGAGGAGGCGGACATCAACCTGGTCATGGCTCTGGCCATGAGGGACGAGCTGGAACGGCATGGAGTAGTAGTTGGCATCTCTCGCGTCACTGATGAGAACGACGCTCTCACCGAGGAAATCGTGGAAGCCAATGCCTTTGAGCCTGATGTAGCGGTAGAAGTACATAACAACGCCGGGGACGGTGATGGCTGGGAATGCTACCGGCAGACTAGTACTGCCTATGGAGAGCAGTCCTTACGCTTGGGAAAAGCTATTGAAACCAGGGTGCTGGCAGCTGGGCAGAACAGCAGAGGAGTCAAAACCAAGCTAATGGAAAACGGTCAGGACTGGTTCGGCTGGTGCCGCCTAGTCAAGGCGCCAGCGGTGCTGTGCGAAGGTTTTTTTGTGGACAATCCTGTTGACCTGAAAGATTTTACTACCACAGCTGCCCAGCAGGCTATGGGTGTAGCCTATGCCCATGGCGTCCTGGATTACCTGGGAATTGAGGTGCTGCCGGTGGACAAGCCCACCCCTGAGCCGGAGAAAAGCACCATCACCTTGGCAGAGCTGGGCGAACTGCTGCGCTCCCAGGGTATTACACAGATCACTCTGTAAGGAGGAGAGAAGCATGGAACATATCAATGAATGGAAAGTAGTCATCACCGGAGTGGCAGCTGCCATTTCCGCTGCCCTGGGTTGGCTTGGCTGGCTGGTGGTAGCATTTGTGGGCTGTATGGCCTTGGACTGGATCACTGGTACAATGGTAGCCCGCAGCAAAGGGGAGTGGTCCTCCGCTGTGGCCCGACAGGGCTGTTGGCATAAGATTGGCTCGGCAGTGGCAGTGGTCGTCGCCCTGATCTTCGACTGGCTGATCGCTATGATTCTGGCCAACGTTCCTGGCATCACACTGCCTTTTGACTATTCCGTATTCCTGGGACCGGTGGTGCTGGTGTGGTACATCGTCACAGAGCTTGGAAGTATCGTGGAAAATGCGGGCGCCTTGGGTGCTCCGATTCCGGCTTTCCTCCAGGCAGCGATCAAGTCTCTCAATGATGCTGTAGACGGCAGTGAAAAGTAATTACATAGCCAAAAGAGCCGCCTATTGTGTAGGCGGCTCTTTTGCGTTATAATAACATTGGTTTGTCCTCCGGTGTCCTTCGGGCCCAGGGGATTTTTTATGTCCGCCACTGG
>OJSD01001291.1_pt1 | contig 29615 bp, 29 predicted proteins | sample 1599391 | NCBI WGS metagenome assembly OJSD01 (sample SAMN04168656, study PRJEB22393) | human gut metagenome | biome: human gut microbiome; feature: stool | host: Homo sapiens | collected 2014-03-17 | reverse complement strand
GCTTACAAGAATCCGTAATGCAAACACTGCAAAGCATGATACAGTAGATGTACCTGGCTCAAAAATGAAGGTTTCTATCGCTGAAATCCTCAAAAAAGAAGGTTACATTAAGGATTTTGAAATGATAGATGTTGATGGAATCAAGATGATCCACATCACATTAAAATACGGCGCAAACAAGAACGAGAAGATTATTACAGGAATCAAGAGAATTTCTAAACCTGGTCTTCGTGTTTATGCCGGAAAAGATGAACTTCCTAAGGTACTTGGTGGACTTGGTATTGCAATCATTTCTACAAACAAGGGTGTTATGACAGACAAGGAAGCTAGAAAAGAAAATGTTGGCGGCGAGGTTCTTGCATTTGTTTGGTAATCCGGACGATGCAACCCTAAGCTTAATATAAACCGAAAGAAAATATGGAGGTGCGGCATATGTCACGTATCGGAAGAATGCCTATCGCGATACCATCAGGTGTAACTGTTGATATTGCAGAAAATAATAAAGTGACTGTAAAAGGACCAAAGGGAACTCTTGAGAGAGTTTTACCTGCAGAGATGGAAATTAAGAAAGAGGGCGAGGAAGTTATCGTAAACCGTCCAAACGATCTTAAGAAAATGAAATCTTTACATGGTCTTACTAGAACTCTTATCTACAACATGGTTGTAGGTGTTACAGAGGGCTATCAGAAAGAGCTCGAAGTAAACGGTGTTGGTTACAGAGCTCAGAAACAGGGAAAGAAACTTACACTTTCTCTTGGATATTCTCATCCTGTTGAGATGGAAGATCCAGAAGGTCTTGAAGTAATCGTTGAAGGACAGAACAAAATTATCGTTAAAGGTATCGATAAGGAAAAAGTCGGCCAGTACGCAGCTGAAATCAGAGAAAAGAGAGCTCCGGAACCTTATAAGGGTAAAGGAATCAAATACTCTGATGAGGTTATCAGACGTAAAGTTGGTAAGACAGGTAAAAAATAAATTTCGTGAAGGCAAAAGTGAGGATGGTCTTGACAGCAAATGTCATGTTTACATGACAATATTGCTGTAGAGAGCATACGAACGCGCCCGCGAGCGAGGAAATACGAAGTATTTTCGAGCTTTTGTCTGAACAGGCAAACAAAAAAAGTATAAGGAGTGAATATACGATGATTAAAAAGCAGTCAAGAAGTGAAGTTCGTGTGAAGAAACACATGAAGGTTCGTAATCGTTTCTCAGGCACAGCCGAGAGACCTCGTTTAGCTGTATTTAGAAGCAACAATCATATGTACGCTCAGGTTATCGATGATACTGTTGGTAATACTTTGGTATCAGCTTCAACTTTACAGAAAGATGTTAAAGAAGGTTTAGAGAAAACTAACAATGTTGAAGCAGCTGCTAAACTTGGCGAAGTAATCGCAAAGAAAGCATTAGATAAAGGTATTACAACTGTTGTCTTTGATAGAGGCGGTTTCATATATCAGGGTAAGGTTAAAGCTTTAGCTGAAGCAGCAAGAGAAGCAGGATTAGAATTCTAATATTGGTTGGGATTCGTGAATTGATTTAGGAGGAAAACTCATGAAACGTACAATTATTGATGCCAGCCAGTTAGAGCTGGAAGATAATGTAGTAACAATCAAGCGTGTTACCAAAGTAGTTAAAGGTGGACGCAACATGAAATTTACTGCATTAGTAGTAGTTGGCGATAAGAACGGACATGTTGGTGTTGGTCTTGGAAAAGCAACAGAAATTCCTGAAGCTATCCGTAAAGGAAAAGAAGACGCCATCAAGAAACTTGTTGAAGTTCCTATCGACGAGAACGGCAGTGTACCACATGACTTAACAGGTAAGTTTGGTAGTGCATCCGTACTTATTAAGAGAGCTCCGGAAGGTACTGGTATCATCGCAGGTGGTCCAGCCCGTGCCGTACTTGAGCTTGCAGGTTACAAAAACATCCGTACAAAGTCTCTTGGTTCTAACAACAAGCAGAACGTAGTACTTGCAGCAGTAAACGGTCTCAGCAACCTCAAGAGACCTGAAGATGTAGCAAAGGCTCGTGGTATCTCATTGGATGAACTTTTAGGCTAATTGTTTAAACTGAATGGAGGCTATTATGGCAGATAAGTTAAAGGTTACATTAGTAAAATCTACAATCGGTGCCATTCCAAAACAGCGTGCAACTGTTGAAGCATTAGGCTTAAAGAAAGTAAACAAGACAGTTGAGTTGCCTGACAACGAAGCAGTAAGAGGAATGATCTGGCACGTAAGACACCTTGTTAAGGTCGAAGAAATCTAATATAGATTCGTGAATAAAGAATGCGGTAAGGGGAGAGTTATTTAAAATAACTCACTAGCCCCCTGCGGCGTTCTTTTTATTACAAATATTTTATAATGAAAAAAGAAAATTATTATAAATGGAATGATGCTTCAATATCTGATATAGAATGGGAACAAATGATGGGGGAAACAGACTTTGAGTATCCAAAGTCTGTTTCATCTTTAGTTCATTTTATTAAGAGTTTGTCGGAAGAGGAAGAAAAGGCTTTTATAAATAAGATAGAAAAACTTGAAATGGAAAATGAAGAAGAAAGAAAAAAGCAATTATTAAACATGAAGAGTTATTTCATAAAAATTGGTGTCAGATGTATGGAAGATAAATATACAGTCAAAGAAATTAAGCAAAAGTGGATAAGTGAGTTTTGTTCATTGCTTACAGAAGAAGAACAAAAAAGATGTCATATGAATCAATTTATGTGGCATGCTTTTAGTTATAAAATGGTTGAGCCGATTTTAAAGGGAAGGTTGGCGAAAGAGCAATTTGATAACGAAAAAAAGCCAGATGTATATGTGTTTAGCGAAAATGGAAAGCAAGTGTACCATTTGTGTCTGCCGGAAAGATTTAAATGTTATATGTTGCGGTTGATTTATTGCGAGGATGTGTATTTTGTTGATTCTGAATTTAGGTGGACATTTGTATTGCCACATGATTATGATTGTATATGGTTTGCTAAATAGATAAAATAGTAACAGAGAAAAATCCTTTATTCTAAAATATAGATTTAATAAAAATTTTACTGTACAAACGGGTGGTGTTTGTGGTAAAATATTGAACTGTAGCGAGGGCAATGGCAAGCGGAGCTTGCCGTTAGAAAAAAGCAAGAACAGCTTTTTTCCGAAGTTGTGAAGCTTGCCGTTAGAAAAAAGCAAGAACAGCTTTTTTCCGAAGTTGTGAGGTTTGCCGTTAGAAAAAGGCAAGAACAGCTTTTTTCCGAAGTTGTGAAGTTTGCCGTTAGAAAAAGCAAGAACAGCTTTTTTAACAGTGAGCGTTTTACATTTGCCCGTTAGTGATTTGTGTGGCTGTAGGGTACAGCCCGTAGTTTTAGGAGGTTAAATAATGAATTTATCAGAATTAAGTCCAGCAGCAGGTTCAAAACAGAGCGACAACTTTAGACGTGGTCGTGGTCATGGTTCAGGAAACGGAAAGACAGCAGGTAAGGGTCATAAAGGTCAGAAGGCTCGTTCTGGTGCTCCACGTCCTGGTTTTGAAGGTGGACAGATGCCACTTTACAGACGTATTCCAAAGAGAGGTTTCACAAACATCAACTCTAAGGAAATCGTTGCTATTAATGTTGACAAATTAGAGAAATTTGCAGATGGTGATGTAGTTACAGTTGAAGCATTACTTGAAACTGGTATTATCAGCAATCCTAAGGATGGCGTTAAGATACTTGGAAATGGAGAATTAACTAAGAAGCTTACAGTACAGGTAAACGCATTCAGCAAGAGTGCTGTTGAAAAGATTGAGGCTCTTGGTGGAAAAGCTGAGGTGATCTAAGGATGTTTGAAACAGTCCGTAATGCATTTAAGATCAAAGATTTAAGAAAGAAACTTTTTTATACTTTCTTTGCTTTGATAGTTGTCCGTATTGGTTCACAGCTTCCAGTTCCGGGAGTTAAGTATGAGGCAATCAGGGAGATGTTCAATTCACAGAAATCACTTGATTTCTTTAACCAGTTGACAGGTGGTTCATTTGAGCAGATGTCAATATTTGCGTTGAACATTACACCATACATTACAGCTTCCATTATTATTCAGCTTCTTACGATTGCAATTCCACGCTTAGAGGAATTACACAAAGATGGTGAAGAAGGAAGAAAGAAACTCACAGAGTACACAAGATATGTGACAATAGGACTTTCAGTATTAGAAAGTGCTGCTATGGCTATCGGATTTGGTAACAGCGGATATCTTACTGACGATAAGATTACATTCACATCAGTTTCAGTCATCATTGTATCATTGACAGCAGGTTCTGCTTTCTTAATGTGGTTAGGTGAGCAGATTACTGAAAAGGGTGTAGGAAACGGTATATCTATTATCCTTTTATACAACATCGTATCAAGACTGCCAAACGATATGGCGAATCTCTACGAGAAGTTTATAAAGGGTGCGACTACAGTAACAAATGGTTTATTGGGAGCTGTTATAATCTTAGCTGTCTTACTTGGAATGGTTGTATTTATCATTATTCTTTCAGATGGTGAGAGAAGAATCAGCGTACAGTATTCAAAGAAGACACAGGGAAGAAAACTTGTAGGTGGACAATCTTCACATATTCCGCTTAAAGTAAACACAGCAGGTGTTATCCCGGTAATCTTTGCAGGTTCACTTTTTTCAATGCCTATTGTTATTGCAGGATTTGCAGGTATTCAGCCGGCATCAGGTGCAGGTGCTTCATTTGGACAGAAGATATTGAAGGTATTAAACCAGAACTCATGGTGCAACTTTGACAGCTTAGGCGAGTTCAAATACACAATTGGTCTTGTTGTTTATATAGTATTGCTTATATTCTTTGCATACTTCTATACTTCAATAACATTCAATCCACAGGAGATTGCGATGAACATGAAGAAACAGGGTGGTTTCATTCCTGGAATCAGACCTGGAAAGCCAACGACTGATTATCTTACAAAGATTCTTAACAGCATCATTTTGCTCGGTGCAATTGGATTATCATTCGTAGCAGTAGTACCTATTTTCTTCTCAGGTGCGTTTGGTGCAAATGTATCATTCGGTGGAACATCACTTATCATTATTGTAGGTGTTGTACTTGAGACATTGAAGCAGGTAGAATCGCAGATGTTAGTTCGTCATTATAGAGGATTCATCAGTGAGTAATGTTAGGTCTGTAAAGTAACAGAGTTGTTACTGATGCAAAGACATCGTACTTATAAATATAAAGTCATACATTCAGGTGATATACCGTCTGTTATACAGAGGGATGTTACCGTATGTGTGGCTTTTTCTTTTTTATTGTATAGGAAAATGCTCGTAATGTAGTGTGGCACCAACAAGAATTGCAAAGCAATTCTTGCAGGAGCAAAACGCTGGTTTTGCTCTTTTTTAAGTGAAAAAGTAGTGGATATTTTGCTATTAGGGTGTTAGAATATTTATTACTAATAACAACCTAAAAAGAAAGGGAATACAAAAATGAAAAGAAATTGCTTTAAAAAAACAAATTTAAAACGATATATTGCACTTATTCTTGTATTTGCCTTGACATTTCAGACAGGCATAAAATATACAAATGCAAATGAATCTCAAGAAACACAGGTGCACACTGCCTATAAGGTAAGGGATATGTATAATATGGCAATACCTATCAGGTTTGATGGTGAGGATGAGTATTTAAATGAGAAAGTAACAGAAACAAATGATATTACAAACATAGAACTCATTGATAATACATATAATAAGTCTGAATATTCTGTGCGTGAATATTATAGAGCAGTATCTAATCAGACATTAAATTTAAGAACGGTTTACCTTACAGAAAATGATAACAAATTTACATCTATAAAGCTTGCTCACACCAGAGGATATTATTCACCAAAGACAGATGAAAATCCAGAGGGTTATACTACAGACAAAGAGTATAGAAGATTAGAGCTTTTAAGGGATTGGAGTGATAAAGTACAGGAGGCAGTAAATAACGGTGCAAAATTAAGAAATATGGCTGGTGAGGAAATTGGCTTTGATAAGCTTGACTCAGACAACGACGGTTATATTGATGCCATTACCGTTTTGTTTACACCGACTGATGCAAAGTATGCAAGTTCCTGGGATGGAGGGACTATACCTCTATGGGCTTATCATACGATAAATAATCGTATAACTATTAAAACAGCTAAAGGGACATTGACAAGCAACAGATATAATCAGGCTCCAATTCAGAATGACCCGGTGAGTATTTATAAAGAAGCCGGAAGCGATATATATTTTGTAAATAATAAAACGCTTATTCATGAGATGGGACATATATTTGGTTTATTAGATCTTTATACAGCTTCGGGAAAAAGTGAACCGGTGTGTTTTATGTCGGCTATGGCGAAAGCATTGTCTCCGGTCGTGCAGTTTATGACATCCCGTGAAAGAGAGGCGGTGGGATGGCTCGATGCAGATAATATTACACCTATTACAAAGGCAGGTGAATATACACTTCCGCCGACAAAGGATAAAAGACAGGATGGGACGGTGGCATATACATTGGAACTTCCTAATAATCATAAACTATATCTGGAGTATCGCTATGTGGATGATAGAGAAATAAACAGATTTGATTTAAATGCCCAAAATCGTAAAATATATAATTTACTTGGAAATTATGTGTCTGCAAATGGACTAAACAAATCCGGGCTTCTTGTTTGTGATTCTGATATGAGTGTTAGATTTCCTAAAAATTTAAGTGGTGTGACACAATTATCTGCAATAGGCGGACAATATAACACAAGAATTGATGCACCAATGTCAGTTGGAGAAGACATAACATACGGTGGATACACAATATCCGTAACAGAGCTTACAAAAGAAAAAATAACATTTAATGTAAGTGGAAAGGAAATAGATGGCGAGCAACCGACAGAGCAGCCTGAAAATACTGGGAAACCGACAGCAAACGGTGTTACATTATTAGCACCGTCAGAAGTTGGTGGAAATCTTCAGATGACTGCCGCACGAGGAAGTCAGATTCAGTTCCTTGCACAGATAAACGGAAAGAAAATATCAGATGGAGACATAAGGTGGAATGTAAGTGGAGAAACAGCAGCGGACACGGAAATCGACTATGAGACAGGACTGCTTAAAATAGGGGCATTTGAATCACCGACAAGTGTGTTGAAAGTAGTTGGGAAGTCTGAAAAAAATGATGAAAAAACGATAACGATAAATGTAAATGTAAAACTTGGAACAAAGACATATTCAGTAACATATCTTCCGGGAAATGATGTGGTTGGAAGTGTCGAGTCAATAAGCAAATTGCAAGATACATCACTGAACTTAAAAGCTGCATTATATACAAAAACAGGATATACTCAGACAGGCTGGTCGCGCAGTGAGGGTGGCGAAAAGACATATGATTTAAATGGTGAATATAAAGAAAACGAAGCTATTAAATTATATCCGTATTGGTCAAAATCAGAGAAACCAACGGAAACGGCGAGTGCAAAACCAAGTCAGACAGAGAAACCAACGGAAACAGCGAGTGCAAAGCCAGGTCAGACAGAGAAACCAACGGAAACAGCGGGTGCAAAACCAGGTCAGACAGAGAAACCAACAGAAACAGCGAGTGCAAAGCCAGGTCAGACAGAGAAACCAACGGAAACAGCGAGTGCGAAACCAAGTCAGACAGAGAAACCAACGGAAACAGCAAGTGCAAAGCCAAGTCAGACAGAGAAACCAGCGGAAACAGCGAGTGCAAAGCCAGGTCAGACGGCAGAACCAACAGAAACATCAGAGCCGAATGAAACCACAACTCCAACGGTGTCGCCGAACAGTATGGTTAAAGTGAACAAAACTTCAGTTGTACTGTATCTGCCGAAATATAAAACATTTACTTTGATAGCTAAGGTAGACGGGAAAGCGGTTAAAGCGAATTTCAAAAGCAGTAATCCGAAAATAGTAAAAGTTAATGCAGCAGGGAAACTTACGGCGGTAAAGTCCGGAAAAGCAGTAGTTAAAGTTACGGTTAATGGAAAGAAATTTATATGTAAGGTCACGGTGAAAAAAATATCACTTAAGATAAAACCGGTTAAGAGAACGCTTTATCTGAAAGGCAATAAGAGTATTCGTTTAAAAACGATAGTAACAGGTCCGTACAGGAAAGTCCGGTATAAAAGCAGTAATAAAAATATCGTAAAAGTGAACGGTAAAGGAAAAGTGACCGCAGTAAGAAAGGGAAAGGCAAAGATAACTGTTACAGCTAACGGAATAAAGAAAAAATGCAGGATAACCGTATTGTCAGTAAAACGAAAAAAGCATAAAGGATAAGTGAAATGTATAAAAATGTGGAAAAAATCACATAAATATTCCATTATTTTTGGCAGACAAGACAGATAAACTTTTGGGCATTGCTTTTAACAGGTTGTACGGAAATGAGGAAACAAAATGAACATAATAGAGATAAAAGATTTTGAAGCAAAAGAACTTGATATATATGCAAGATTGTCTGAGGGACAGCTTTTAAACAGAGCAAAGCCTGATAAGGGAATATTTATAGCGGAAAGTCCGAAAGTAATAGAGAGGGCGCTTGATGCAGGATATGAGCCGATTTCATGTCTTATTGAGAAAAAACATATTGAGGGCGAGGGGAAAGTTGTATTGGAAAAGTGCGACAGGATATATCAAAACAGAAAAATATATTCAGATGCAGAAAAACAGGAAAATCTTGTTTTGAAAAACAACAGAGAAAATACGGTATCAGAAGAAAAATATGCCTTAAAAAGTACCGGATACAAAGAAAAAGATATATATGGATTTCCAGTATATACGGCAGAATTTGGGATTCTCACAAAACTCACGGGATTTAAACTAACGAGAGGAATGTTGTGTGCGATGCACCGCAGACAACTTCCGGCACTTGAAGAAATCTGCAAGGATGCAAGGCGGATAGCTGTTCTTGAAAATGTAATGAATCCGACAAATGTGGGGGCTATATTCCGCTCAGCGGCGGCACTCAATATAGATGCGGTAATACTGACAAACGGCAGCAGTAATCCTTTGTATCGCAGAGCTGCAAGAGTGAGCATGGGAACAGTCTTTCAGATACCGTGGACATTTGTAAATATATCAGATGATGACAATGGAGAGAGTTATATAAAAAGACTTCATAGCCTCGGATTTAAAACAGCGGCAATGGCACTTGATGATAATTCTGTAAGCATAGATGATAAAGATGTAGTATCAGAAGAAAAACTTGCGATAATTCTCGGAACGGAGGGTGACGGACTTTTACAGAGTACAATATCTGAGAGTGATTATACTGTCAGGATACCAATGTCACATGGAGTCGATTCGCTAAATGTTGCGGCGGCAAGTGCAGTAGTATTTTGGGCTGTTGCCCATTCACAAGTTTAACATAGCTGTCAGGCGGTGCTTTGCAAACAAAAGATTATGCTGCACTGATGTGCAGCTATAAATGAGTTTATACCAAACGGTCAGATGGTATTTGGCAGACTAAAGTTTATTTGTTGAAAATAATTAAATAATTGACATGGTAATGTAACAGTTCAGCCATAAAAAATAATTGACAATACTTGAGCTTGCTCATTGTATTGTTGATTATCTTTTTATGGTAGAATAGCCTTTCATTTCTGAAATGAAATAAACCAAAGCTGCGAAGCAGCGACTGACAGCTTGCTGGCAGGTTTATGAATTGAAGAAATAAAAGGCTGAACTTTTACATGGTAAGAGCAGAGTCAAAAAATTTGTATTGAAATAACTGACAATTTAGGATAGAATATATATTGAGCGTTCTTTGAATAAAAATTTTATGTTCAGAGATGATAACAGTTGATAGCAATAAAATTGATGCAAAGTAACATAACTGTTACGATGTGAAATACACGATATGTGTATAGTATGGCAAATTTAATATCATTCATGCAGTATAAAACACATGAATGTAAAAAACTGATTTTTTGAGAGGAGAACAAAATATGAAGATTATTATGTTAGGTGCACCTGGAGCAGGTAAAGGAACACACGCAAAGAAGATTACTGAAAAATTTGGTATTCCGGCTATTTCTACAGGAGATATTTTTAGAGAAAATATCAAAAACGGTACGGAGCTTGGAAAGAAGGCTAAAGAGTATATGGATGCAGGAAATCTTGTACCGGATGAACTTGTATGTGACCTTGTTGTAGACCGCCTCAAACAGGATGATTGCAAAAATGGATATATTCTTGACGGATTTCCAAGAACAATTCCTCAGGCAGAAGCACTTACAGCGGCACTTGCAAAGGATGACGATGCCATCGATTATGCACTTGAGATTTTCCTCGAGGATCAGGCTATTATAGACAGAATGAGCGGAAGAAGAGTCTGTAAGTCTTGTGGAGCAACATATCATGTAGTAAATATTCCTCCAAAAACAGAGGGAGTATGTGATGAATGCGATGGCGAGCTTATTGTAAGAGATGATGACGCTCCGGAGACTGTTAAAAAGAGACTTGATGTATATCATGAGCAGACAGCTCCACTTATTGATTACTATAAGAAACAGGGAATCTTAAAAGTTATTGATGGTTCAAAGGGACTTGATACCTGTTTTGAGGAGATTTGCGGAATTCTTGAGGGATGATTTTAGAAAAATTGAAATCCCCATAAAATGATGCATGGGGTTCAAAAGGTATTTTGCCATGAGTTTATACCACGGATTGATTTATTTTTATCCGATTTTGAACCTTGCATCATATAAAATAAAGAATTGTAGTATTTATAGCATAACGGACACTATATGTGCATGATATAAATTGTCTCAATATCAAAAAAATAAAGAAAGAAGGCACATTAACATTATGGCAGTAACAATTAAATCAGAACATGAAATTGAATTGATGCGTGAGGCAGGAAGGATTCTTGCGATAGTTCATGACGAACTTGCAAAGATTATCCGTCCAGGTGTAAGTACATTTGAGATTAACAGAAAATGTGAAGAAATCATAAGAAGTTATGACTGTATCCCATCATTCCTTAATTATCAGGGATTTCCGGCATCTGTGTGTACATCAATAAATGAGCAGGTAGTACATGGAATTCCGGATAAGAAAAACATTCTTAAAGACGGAGACATCATCAGTCTTGATACGGGTGTTATTTATAAAGGTTATCAGTCTGATGCGGCGCGTACTCATGCAGTAGGTGAGATTTCACCTGAGGATCAGAAACTGATTGATGTTACAAAGCAGAGTTTCTTTGAGGGAATGAAGATGGCGAAAGCCGGAAATCATCTCTATGATATTTCAAAGGCAATTCAGGATTATGCTGAGTCAAACGGTTTCTCAGTTGTAAGAGAGATGGTAGGTCACGGCATAGGAAAAGAGATGCACGAAGAACCACAGATACCAAACTTTAAACCAATCGGCAGAGGAATGAAGCTTCGTGCCGGCATGACATTTGCAGTTGAGCCTATGATAAACAGAGGAAAGAAAGAAATCTGGATACTTGACGATGGTTGGACTTGTGTCACAAGAGACGGTATGAATTCAGCACATTATGAAAATACACTTCTTATAACAGAAGGAGAGCCGGAACTTTTATCATACAATAAGGATCTGGTATAAGATTTGAAGTTATAAATAGGGTCAGGCAGCGATGCAGAAAATATCATGTCACTGTTTAGAATATAATAAAACAGCGGCAGGTAACCGATACAGCATATGTTAAGGTTCGTATCATTGTCTGACTTAAAATAAGTAAAAAAATTGCCGATTATTTTATAGGCAGGTTATAGAAAATGTTTACTGTTTGATGATGGATTTAATATTTGCCATAAACAGTAACAATAAATGATTTATCAAGACGGAGGTTATTTATGTCTAAAGAAGATGTTATTGAAATTGAAGGAATTGTAGTTGAGAAGCTTCCAAATGCCATGTTTAAGGTAGAACTTGAAAATGGTCATCAGGTGCTTGCACATATCAGCGGAAAGCTCAGAAAGAACTTTATCCGTATATTGCCGGGAGATAAGGTTACAATGGAAATGTCACCATATGACCTTACAAAGGGACGCATCACATGGAGAGATAAATAAGATTAGGGTTAAAGACAAATCATGGTGGTTTGTCTTTTTGTTTATTTTAATTAGATATTTGCACAATTTAATTCCATATATATATGATAGTTTTGCAAACATCTAAGTATAAAAATATAAGGAAGTACAATTAGAACAGAATATAATTGGTTATGTATAAGCATAAAAATACATTATAATAGGAGAACACAAATGTTAAAAAGAAAAAGAAAACTGATAGCGATGTTTCTGGTTCTTGCGGTTTTGCTAGGTGGTTTACAGCAGACTGCCGTGTCGGGGGTGAAGGCACAGGCATCAGTTAAGACACAGACGGCGGTGAATAATAAAGTAACCGTTAGGACACAGACTGCAGATGGCAAAAATACAGTTAAAAAAAGCAACAAAGCTAAAGCCAAATTAAAAGGTGACAGCATTTCAGAACCGGCAGATGTTACAACCGGCTCAGCTATTTATGATGATACATTGCCGACAATGGATGTTTCCATAAAGCAGGGTGGCTCAAAACAGATAAAATTAAAATGGAATTCATATGAGGGTGCAGCGTATTATACCGTATTTTATGTAAAAGGAAGTTTTCATCAGACTCCTGATAATTCGGGTAATACATCCGAAAGCACAAATGATGGAAAAACAGAAAATCTTTCACAGAAAACTTTATACAATGAAACAGAGTTTACACTTAATGTCAGCAGAGGTGAGAATTATTCATTCTGCGTTGTTGCATATTCGGGTGCGGATGTTGCTCTTGCAAGGACAGACAGACTTACAAGCTGTATTCCTAAAAAGAACAGTGTCAGATTTACAAGGCTTAGTTCAAGAAGAGTAAAGTTAAGCTGGAATAAATCAAAAGGTGCAGAAAAATACATTATATATAAGAAGGTAAACAATAATAAATACAGAAAACTTGCTGAGACAAAAAAGTTAAGATATAACGATGGAAAAGTCAGGGCAGGTAAAAGGTATAAATATTATATAGCTGCCGTAGGCATTTATAATAATGAAATATTCAAGACAGAGTCTAATGCAAAAAGTTTTGTAATTGCAAATTTTGTAAGCACGGGTCACCAGAAATACAGTTATCATGAGATGAGCGGTGATCTTAAACAGCTTGCAAATACATATTCTGACTATGTAAAAGTAAATGTAATCGGAAAATCAAATGACAAGAGAAATATCTATGATGTTGTGGTAGGCAATCCAAAGGCAAAGAAAACAATGCTTGTCGTAAGTTCGATACACGCAAGGGAGTATATGACGGCACAGCTTTGCATGGCTCAGATAGAACATTATCTCAAAAATTATAACGGTCGTGTGAAAGGTGTCAGATTAAAGAGCACATTAAACAAGATTGCGATACACTATATACCGATGACAAATCCTGACGGTGTGACAATATCACAGTTTGGTATATCAAAAATAAGAGACAGCAAACTCCGTAAGGCACTTTACAGGATGCCGGGTGCAAAAAGTACATCTTCATGGAAAGCAAATGCAAGAGGTGTAGACCTTAACAGAAATTATAAATACAACTATCATGCAAAATACGGCGGCAGGCGTGGCGGTTCAGGATATTCAGGACCATATGCGGAGAGTGAGCCTGAGACAAAAGCAGTTGTAAAACTGATAAATACATTAAAGAATAATACAAAATTAAAAGGCACGGTAAATTATCACGCAATGGGTTCTATAGCATTTGGAAGTGTCCGGAGAGGAATTAAAAAAACTACAAAAAAGACTACAATAAAAATGTATAACCTTGCCAGAAGAATTACGGGGTATGCGAGCAGTGCCAGCTATGAAAAGGGTGGAAAAAGCGTTGGTGCACTGAGAGAGTACACAATGTATAACAAGAAAGTGCCGAGTATCACCCTTGAGATAGGTGTCGGTGGCTGTCCTCTCCCAAGTTCACAGTTTGGTTCAGTGTGGAGAAGAAATTACAGTCTTGTGATAAGAGAAGCGAGACTGCTGGGGTAAGGATAGAGTTTATTATGTTAAGTGGCGACGATAATAAAGTAACAGTTCAGCCTTTTATTTCCTCAATTCATAAACCTGCCAGCAAGCTGTCAGTCGCTGCTTCGCAGCTTTGGTTTATTTCATTTCAGAAATGAAAGGCTATTCTACCATAAAAAGATAATCAACAATACAATGAGCAAGCTCAAGTATTGTCAATTATTTTTTATGGCTGAACTGTTACATAATAAATGAAAAATCAAAAAAAGTGCTTGCATCCAATAAAAATATATGGTAAAATAGCAAATGGACTTTATGAAAGGAGGTTATTGCTGTGAAAGTTAGATCTTCAGTAAAACCAATTTGCGAAAAATGTAAGGTCATCAAAAGAAAGGGTAAAGTCAGAATTATCTGCGAAAACCCTAGACACAAACAGAGACAGGGCTAATTAGTTGACGGAAACCAAAGCAGTATTACTTTGGCTTTTCTGTTGTTATAATATAGAACTTGCTTTCTGTTCGTTATGATACTATATGTATCATGATATTGTAGACAGGCTGATTACCTGTTTCAGCGGAAGGTTGTGTCATTTCAATTGGAGCTGGTCTTATCAACGGCAGATTGATGACTGCGGCGTAGTACCGGCTGCCATTTCGCAGGCAGCTCGACATTTGTTCACCATAGTGGTGTCCGAAAAGGAATCGTCTATGCAATAGGATTACAATTTAAAGCGGCTGACAGTGCAAATGCACTGTAATCAATTTTAACTAACAATCTAGAAAATTAACGGAGGTGTAAAGTACACATGGCTCGTATTAGTGGTGTAGATTTACCAAGAGAGAAACGTGTTGAGATCGGACTTACCTATATTTATGGTATTGGTAGAGTAAGCTCAAATCGTATTTTAGCAGAAGCTAATGTCAATCCTGACACACGTGTTAAGGATCTTACTGATGACGAAGTAAAGCGCATTAGCAGTGTGATCGATGAGTCACAGACAGTTGAAGGTGATCTTCGTAGAGAAATCGCTATGAACATCAAGAGACTTCAGGAAATTGGATGCTATAGAGGCATTCGTCACAGAAAAGGTCTTCCGGTTCGTGGACAGAAGACAAAGACAAACGCTAGAACTCGTAAAGGTCCAAAGCGTACTGTCGCAAATAAGAAGAAATAATATAGATAATATGTACAAATTCTAGTAGGAGGGTTTGACAATGGCTAAACAGGTAGCAAAAAAGGCAAGTAAGAAGCGTGTCAAGAAGAATGTCGGACATGGACAGGCACACATTCAGTCTTCCTTTAATAATACAATCGTTACGCTCACAGACGCTGAAGGAAATGCAATTTCTTGGGCAAGTGCAGGCGGATTAGGATTCAGAGGTTCAAAGAAGTCTACACCTTATGCAGCACAGATGGCTGCTGAGACTGCAGCAAAGGCAGCAGTACCTCATGGTTTAACTTCTGTAGATGTTATGGTAAAAGGACCAGGTTCTGGTCGTGAAGCAGCAATTCGTGCATTACAGGCTTGTGGAATCGATGTAACAAGCATTAGAGATGTAACACCTGTACCACATAACGGATGCCGCCCACCAAAGCGTCGTCGTGTATGATTTTTGTGGAATATACCACAGGATTTTAAGAACGGTCTGTCTACAGTGGCAGATATAAAGATGAATAATTATTTGTGTATTATTATATAGGAGGAAATAAACATGGCAAGAGATATGACTCCAGTACTCAAGAGATGTAGAAGTCTTGGAATTGACCCTACATTCCTTGGTCTTGATAAGAAGTCTAATAGAAATGCTAGAGCTGGTAGAAAGCAGAGCGAGTATGGTCTTCAGCTCAAAGAGAAGCAGAAAGCAAAGTTCATTTATGGTGTTTTAGAGAAGCCTTTCAGAAACAACTTTGCAAGAGCTCAGAAATTAAAATACGGTACAACTGGTGAAAACCTTATGATTATTCTTGAGCTTCGTCTCGACAATGTACTCTTCAGAATGGGTTATGGTCGTACAAGAAAAGAGTCAAGACAGATTATCGATCACAAGCATGTACTTGTAAACGGCAAGTGCGTAAACATCCCTTCATATGAAGTAAAACCGGGTGATGTTATCGAAATCAAAGAGAAGCACAAAGGTGCTCAGAGATATAAGGATATCCTTGAAGTAACAGACGGAAGAATCGTTCCGGAGTGGCTTGAAGCAGACCATGAAAAACTTTCAGGAGTTGTTAAGGAAATTCCTACAAGAGAGCAGATTGATGTTCCTGTAAATGAAGTGCTTATCGTCGAGTTATATTCTAAGTAATATTAACTGGCAGCAAAGCATAACACCCAAAAGGAGGTACTTAGAGTGCTTGATTTTAAAGAACCAAATATTGAGATAGCTGAGATTTCAGAAGATAAAAGATATGGACGGTTTGTAGTTGAACCTCTGGAAAGAGGATATGGTACAACTTTGGGTAATTCTCTTAGAAGAATTATGCTTTCATCATTGCCGGGTACAGCCGTTAGTCATATTAAAATTGACGGCGTGGTTCATGAATTCGCTGCAATTCCGGGAGTAAAGGAAGATGTTACTGAGATCATTATGAACATCAAGAGTCTTGCTATCAAAAATAACAGCGAGACAAATGAGACAAAGACAGCTTATATCGAAGCGTCAGGTGAGTGCGTGGTAACAGCGGCAGATATTCGGGTAGATCAGGATATCGAGATTATGAATCCGGATCAGGTTATAGCTACACTTAGTGGCGGACCTGATTGCAAATTATATATCGAGATGACAATTGTAAATGGTCGTGGTTACATCAGCTCTGATAAAAATAAAAGAGAAGATTTACCTATCAATGTAATTGCAATTGATTCTATCTTTACACCGGTAGAGAGAGTAAACATCAAGATTGAGAATACTCGTGTTGGTCAGATAACTGATTACGATAAGTTAACAATAGAAGTATATACAAATGGTACTATTGAGCCTACAGACGCTGTAAGTCTTGCAGCAAAGGTTCAGAGCGATCATTTAAAATCATTCATCAACCTTTCAGATAAGACATCTAATATTCAGGTTATTGCCGAGAAACCGGACAATACTGAAGATAAGGTGAAGGAAATGAACATTGATGAACTTGAACTTTCAGTTCGTTCATACAACTGTTTAAAGAGAGCCGGTATCAATACTGTCGGTGAACTTTGCAACCGCACATCTGAGGACATGATGAAAGTTAGAAACCTTGGACGTAAGTCATTAGAAGAAGTTATAGCTAAATTGAAAGAGTTAAACCTTTCATTTAACTTAAGCGAAGATTAATTAGGAGGTAAGCACACATGGCAGGCTATAGAAAACTTGGAAGAACTTCCAGTCAGAGAAAAGCATTGCTTCGTAATCAGGTAACAGATTTGTTATACTATGGCAAGATTGTTACGACGGAAGCTAAGGCAAAAGAAATCCGTAAGATTGCAGAAGGTATCATTGCTTTAGGCGTAAAAGAGTGCAATAATTTTGATACAGTGAAAGTTACTGCTAAGGTAGCTCGTAAAGATAAAGATGGAAAGAGAGTTAAAGAAGTTGTAGACGGTAAGAAAGTTACAGTTTATGACGAAGTAGAGAGGGAGATTAAGAAAGATCAGCCTTCAAGACTTCATGCAAGAAGACAGATGCAGAAAACTCTTTTCACAGTTACAGAAGTTCCTGCTGACAAGCAGAGCCGCAGAAAAGATACAAAGAAAGTTGATGTTGTATCTAAGGTTCTTGATGATATCGCACCAAAGTACACAGACCGCAACGGTGGTTATACACGTATCGTAAAGATTGGTCAGCGTAAAGGTGACGCAGCTATGGAAGTACTTATTGAGTTAGTATAATTCAAATAAGAAAATATAAAATAGGGCTATCACATATGTGGTAGCCTGTTTTGATATATGAAAATTGGCAAATCGAAAGTTGGTGACAGCATGGAAAATATGATAGAAGCAAAAGGTCTTGTGCACGAGTATTCAAGGCGTGATGAAAATGGAGAAATAACCGAGATAAAAAGGGCACTTGACGGTGTTGACATCCAAGTGAAAGCAGGAGATTTTATCGCAGTGCTTGGAGCAAACGGCTCAGGAAAATCCACTTTTGCGAAACATCTCAATGCACTTCTTATTCCAACAGAGGGAACGTTGTTTGTAAATGGAATGGACACCTCTGATTATAACAATGACCTAAAGATAAGACAGACTGCAGGAATGGTCTTTCAAAATCCCGATAATCAGATAATATCAAATGTGGTTGAGGAAGATGTGGGATTTGGTCCTGAAAATGTCGGAGTGCCAACAGAAGAAATATGGCAGAGAGTAGAAAAAAGCCTAAAGACAGTAGGGATGTATTCATATAGAAAATCTTCACCAAATCATTTGTCAGGCGGTCAGAAACAAAGGATTGCGATAGCAGGTATAATGGCAATGAAACCAAAGTGCATCATACTTGATGAGCCAACGGCAATGCTTGACCCGGTAGGCCGCAAGATGGTAATAGATACAATAACCGAACTTAACAAAAAAGAGGGGATAACGGTCATACTCATAACGCATTACATGGAGGAAGTAGTCGGAGCAGATTATGTGTATGTAATGTCAGACGGAAAAGTTCAGATGCAGGGAAAACCGAGACAGATATTTGCAAATGCGGAGGAACTTGAGCAGTACAGGCTTACGATACCTGAGATAACAAAGATAGCACTTGAATTAAATAAAAAGGGTATGAATATACCAAAGGATATTTTGAGTGCGGAGGAGCTTGTGGATTATTTAATGGGTCTTTGATGATTTTGCAATGACAGCAATAATAACACAGGTACGCTCCCGCTATGCTGTCTCCGTAGCAGTACATAAATGGTGAAAAGACCACCATTAAGTACTGACGGATACAGAATACCTGTTAATATTATTTGCTGTCATTGCAAAATCTATTAACGGTATTTAAAAAAAATTGATTAAGATATTTGTATTATAGCGTATGAAATGGAAATATATTTTATTTTTAATAAGTATATTGTATGATATATTTATTGTATGTGAAATAGTATATAATTTTTTATATATTAATATTGTAAATGTGTATCATATGTTGGTTTGGAGGCTCATATGGGAATTAGACTTGAAAATGTTGATTATGTATATGCCGCAGGGACTGCTGAGGAGAAGAAAGCTCTGGATGATATAAATTTAAAAATAAATGATGGTGAGTTTATAGGGCTTGTCGGTCATACGGGTTCGGGCAAATCGACTTTGACACAGCTTTTAAATGGTCTTGAAAAGGCAACATCGGGAAATATTTATTATGAAGAGAAGAATATTTATGATAAAGGCTTTTCGATGAAAGAGCTTAGAGGAAATGTCGGTCTTGTGTTTCAGTATCCGGAGCACCAGTTGTTTGAGGTATCTGTTATAGAGGATGTGAAGTTTGGACCGAAAAACTTAGGTCTTGATAATCTTGAAGTTGAGATGAGGTCTTTCGAGGCTCTTAAAATGGTCGGCATAGGTGATGACCTTCTTGATGCGTCGCCGTTTGCACTGTCGGGAGGACAAAAAAGGCGTGTTGCGATAGCGGGTGTGCTGGCGATGAAACCAAAGATACTCATACTCGATGAACCGATGGCAGGTCTTGACCCGGCAGGCAGGGACGAGATACTTGAACTTCTCGCAAAACTTCACCGTGAAAACGATATGACGATACTACTTGTGTCCCACAGCATGGATGATGTGGCAAAATATGTTGACAGAATGATTGTAATGAATGACGGAAAGATAGTTCTTGACGGCGAACCCAGAAAAGTGTTTAAATATCAGAGGGAACTTGAAGAAATCGGATTGGGCGTGCCGCAGGCAACAAATGTCATACACAAACTCAATGTACTTGGAGCAGGGATAGAACAGGAATGTATAACACCGAAAGAAGCGGCAGATGCTATTTTTAATAAATATATGAAAGGGAACAAATGATTAGAGATATTACCATTGGACAATATTATGCGACAGATTCAGTAATACACAGGCTTGACCCAAGAGTAAAGGTGGTTGGAACATTAGCATATCTAATATCATTATTCTGCTTTAATAAATTTAGCGGATATATAATCGCAGCATTATTTTTTGCAATACTTGTAAAAATATCCCATGTGCCATTTAAGTTCATGGTAAAAGGTCTTAAGCCTATAATGTTCATGCTTATATTTACGGCGGCGTTAAACCTGTTCTGGACACCCGGAGAGGTAGTGCTTGTAAAAGCGTGGGTATTTACTATTACGCTTGAAGGTGTTAAACGATCAGTGTTTATGGCACTCAGACTTACATTTCTTATCATAGGTTCATCACTTATGACACTCACAACAACACCAAATCAGCTCACGGATGCACTTGAAAAACTTTTAAAACCGTTGAATAAGATAAAAGTACCGGTACATGAGATTGCAATGATGATGTCGATAGCACTCAGATTTATACCGATACTTGTCGATGAGACGGACAAGATAATGAAAGCACAGATGGCGAGAGGAGCAGACTTTGAGTCGGGCAATGTCATTCAGAGGATAAAAGCAATGCTTCCTATACTCATACCGCTTTTCATATCAGCGGCAAGGAGAGCGAATGACCTTGCACTTGCGATGGATGCGAGATGTTATCACGGCGGAGAGGGCAGAACAAAGATGAAGCCTTTAAAATATAAAAAACAGGATGTGATAGCTTACCTGACGGTAGCAGCCTATGCGGTAGTTCTCGGAGTAGTGGTAAAGTTTTCAGTATTTTGAGGAAATAACTTAATAAAATTTATATGATTTCAGCCATATATATTGAATATGTATATGGCTGAACTGTTACTATTTTGTACCAATCCTTGAATAGTATCAAATTATATTTTCTTATATTTATCAATATTACATGGAATAGTAACAACGGCATGATAAAAATTTTCTTTGATAAAATTATTATAATTACCACGGTTAGTGTGTGTGATATTAAAAACATTAGCAGTACCATAACCGTGAACAAGTTCATCATCATCGTATTTTATCGTGTCAGGGAGAAATGTATTGTATAAATGAATTACAAGTTCACGCTCTGTTGTGAAAATATCAACATCAATCTCTCTTTTTCTTGGTGGCATTATTTTTTCACACGCATTATAGCAATTATCCAAAAGATTTCCGAGAATAATGCTGAAATCATAATCGGATATCTGTATATTGTCAAGGTCAACTTTAATATTTGTTTTAAATACGATATTATTATGTTCCGCAAGCATCATATAGTTACTTACAAAAGAGTCAATAACAAGATTTCCGGTATTGATGCGGTTGAAAGTCTGCTCCATATCTCCGATAGATGTATTAATATAATCATCAATTTCACTGTAGTGTTGTTTGTGCAGACATTCCCTGATGAAAAAATAATGCTTTTTAACATCGTGGATAATCTTGCGTGAATTTTTATAAGTTGTTGATAAAAGAAGATATTTCTTTGTCTGATATTCAAGTTTATCATTTAACTGTTTTTTGGTGATTTCCAATTCTTTTACTTTTAAAAGGCTGTCAAGTAAAAAGTAGTTGACTATATTTGCAGCAAGAAGTCCTATTATTGCAAGTGTATTCATTGTTTTATGAAAAATATTATTTTTTGGTGCATTAGAGATACTTAAAATAAGTATATTAGTTAAAACCGGTGTAAACAAAATAAGTATTGAGTATTGTAATGTAAGTAATTCACTCTTTTTTCTTTTTACAAAAAGAACGGCAAACATTATAAACACAAAAAATAAAATTTGTGATATAGCAAGGCAGATACCGTTTTGGGAGAGTATTTTAGCTCTGTCTTCCTTTGGAAAGTAGGATATAATAATATATATCACAACTTCTGATAAGCCGCCCAGAACATGATAAGATATGGCACTAAGTAAACGCAGTTTAAGGTTTGCATTATATAAAAATGTCAGTAAAAATATTGTTAATATACTTACTAAAGAGACAATATACAAATGTTTACTGCCTGACAGATTAAAATAACTGTTGGTGATAAATCCTATAAATTCATATAGTACAAAGAATGATATAAATATAGGATAAGGAATATTTTTATTACGCTTTTGAAAAATAGTATTAAAAAATATGTTCATAGTAAAAATATCAAAAATATCAGATGTTAAAGTGTAAATCATTATAAACCTCCGCTTATACATATATGGGCAAAAAGAGTTCGGATTTCTTTTTCTTTTCGCCTGCTTACGGGAATTGCATCACCATTATTCATAATAAGTTTTTTATCTTCAAAATAATGTATCTGTGAAGTGTTGACAAGGTACCCCCTGTGGGACAATATAAAATTATAATCTTTTAAAGATATTTCCCACTCAGATAAAGTGCCTATAGTTTCTATAGAATGATCCTCTAACACTATTTCGAGTCTTTTTAAATGTGCATCAATCGTATGTATGTAAATTATTTTGTGCGAATATATGACTTCTTCTGATAAATCAGTTTTTATAATAAATTGAACTGTATGTGTCAAATTAAAATCTTCAATTATATTGTTCATAACCATGTTGAATTTTTCATATGATAATGGTTTTGACAGGTATTGAAAAGCCTGAACATCAAAACTGTTTTGCATATATTCCGGATAATTGCTCACAAAAACAATCTTTACATCACGGTCAGGAAGTTTTCTTATTCGTTTAGCAACATCAAGACCGGACAATTCAGGCATTTCTACATCAATAAATAAAAGCTGAAACACGCCATGCTTTGAGTATGTATTTAAAAGGTTTTGACCGGATTGAAAGCGGCTGATATTAAAATCAACATCATGTATCATTTGATATTTAAAAAGGTAATCTGATATTATGTCAATATCGTTTTCTTCATCATCGCAAATAGCAACATTAAGTATCATGTGAAATCCTCCAAGTGGATAAAATAATGAACGCATAAGCAGTAATATAAAGAGTTTATGCAAAATTCTATTGTATGCAAAATAAATGCACAAATTTATGATATAGGATTTTGGAGTTATTATATCAGATAATATACCTATAAGCTACAAATTTTGACGAATGGTTAAAAATAGTGGATAAGTGGTGTTATTATGAAAAGAAAACTATAACCGAAAGTCGATAAAATTTGACCATTCGTCTGAAAAAAACAGATATTAGATGAAAGTGTGGTATGATATATGAAATATAAATAGGACAATGTGGGAGTTAATATTTTTTTTGGACTATAGTAAAATGGGAGGTGAAGAATGTGAAGAAATTTACTTATAAGGCAGCAAATGTTTTATGTGCATTTGCAGTGCTTATTGCACCGATTGCAGGCAGGGCTTGCAGAATACTTTTTTATGAGCCGGAGAAACCTGAGGGACTTGATGATTTCATTAGTAAGCATAAGGGATTGTAAAAGAAAAAAGGAGAAAGTGCGTATGAAAAAGAAAGCTCTTTTAACAATAGGAATTATTTTTTCTATGGTTATAACATCATTTAATATGAATTTTGAAAATGTGGATGCTGATGAGACAGAAGCTAGTGAACAATATATTGTTTCTACAAAAAATGGTGAATTGTTTAAGGATATACAGACTAAATATGGTGACTGTATATCGGACGAAGCTGAAAAAGCAGAGAGCTTAGAAGAACATAATACAACTGTTTTAGAACTGTCTGAAAAGGAAGCTCAACAATTGGAAAAAAAGCAGGGGATAACGATAGAACCTGATTGTGAAATGGAGGGATTAGGAGAAACAGAAGATAATATTACGGATGTATCAGAGTGGAATATGCAGATGATAAATGCAGATGAAAATTCTGAAAAAAGCAAAGATAAGATTAAAGTAGCAATAATTGATTCAGGTGTAGATTATACTAATGGTATAAAGGTTGCAGAGAGATATAATCTTGTACCGGGTGAAGAAGATATAAATATTATATATGAGGACAGAACCGGGCATGGAACCGCAGTGGCGGCGATTATTGCAGCAAATTCAAAAGATAAAGATGGAATTTCAGGAATAGCACCTGATAATGTTGAATTATATTCAGTTAAAGCCTTAGACTGCGAGAATAAAGCACCTTTAAGCAGAATAGTTGATGGAATTTATTGGGCAGTTGATAAGGGTGTTAATATAATCAATTTAAGTTTAGGAACAAAAACCAATGCAGATATACTTGAACAGGCAATAAAATATGCAGACTCAAAAGGTGTGTTAATAATAGCGGCAGCGGGAAATGATAAACAAATTCAATATCCGGCAGCTTATGATGAGGTGATAGCAGTTGGTTCGGTATCGAAGGATGGAGATATATCAAAGAATAGTGCCGATGACGAGAGAGTAGAATTGGCTGCACCGGGTGAAGCTGTTAAATCTGCTTGTTTTTTAGATGGTACGCTGCAGGTGAGCGGAACAAGTGTAGCGGCTCCTCATGTTACGGGAGTAGCGGCAGTATTATGGGCAAAAGATAAAAGTAAATCAAAGGAATTTATAAGAGATTTATTAAAAGAAACATCAAAAAAACTAGAGGATGGAAGTGGATTAATAGACTTACAATATGCCCAAAATAAGTATGATGAGTTTTCAAAAAATTATCAGGAAGGGATTGATAATAGTGATATTATAGAGAAAAATCCTGAGAAAGTAGAAAATTTTAGCAAAACTGATAATGCTGAAGCATTATGGGGAGATGCTGTACATACAAGTGTTTCATCTTCGAGTGGATTGACAGGAGTAGAATTAAAATTGTTGTATGGAGCATTGATATATTCAGACCATGATGAGGATAAATCAAATACTACAGATACATTAGGAGATGATGCCGGAATTTCCAGAATGACATATAATTGGACTTTTCATGGTTATGGATATGGACAGCATAATTTTTTTGGAAGTGATGGGAAGCTTGTAGATGATAAGGATACAAACGGAAATAAAATAAAACATCGTTCTAATTATATTTCTAATACTATGCAAATATATAATTTGTCACTAAATTATAAAAAAGGAGTATATACAAAGCCTGACAAAGTAGCTGGAATAAATGATACGGATTATGAGAGCATAATGAGTAGATTAAATGCAGATTCAAAAAAGGGAATTGTAAAAACAATGCGTCCTAGTGGTGCAGAAGATGAGTATGGTAATATAATAGGTAAAACGATAACCCCAAAAACAGTTAGTTGGGATAAAATTTTTCATTATTGTGTAAGACAGTATCAGGGAAATACCAGTATTATAATATCTAATAATAATAAAAATCGCTCAGTAGTAATTTTAGGACTGGCATTGCATAATGCGATGGATACATTTTCACATTCATCGTGTACATGGGATGGAAAATTAATTACCCATGTTTCGGATAAAAGCAAAAATGCAGATAATCCAGATTATTATTCTAATAGGGTAGATTGTGCAGTAGCTGTAGCAAAAAATATATTGGGAAAATATAGTAAAGGATATGAAATGACAGTATCAGATTTTAATTTTAGTTCTGCGTATAAACCATATGGTGGTGGTTTTTCACTACTTGGATATGCAGAGTATGTATGTAATATTAGTCCAAGTTATTTTAAATCAAATATGACAAGTATAGATCAATTATCAACAACAATAAATGAATAATATAATAGTTATTGATTAAAAAAATGCAACAAAACCCAAAAATATCTGTCTTATATTATAAGTACAATTATAAAATATAAGACAGATATTTTATCTAAGAGGGAGGAATGATTATGAGCATAAGATTAAAAAAATTATTGGCGCTATCATTGAGTATTTCTTTAGCTGCAACAGGTATTATTACTGATGTTGGAGAGAATAGTATATTTGCGGCAGCAGCATCAAAAATAACAGAGGTTAAAGTAAAAAAAGTACAGATTACGGTTGCACAGAAAAAGACGATAAAAGCACCAAAAAGTGAGAAAAAGGCAGTATGGAGTATTGTAAGTGGACAGCAGAATATATCGGTGATAAAAAAAGGCAAGGGAGAAATAAAGATAAAAGCACAAAAATCTGGAAGTGTAAAGTTGCAGGCAAAACAGGGGAAGAAAAAAACTACTTATGATATAACAGTAAAAAAACAGGCACCTAAAAAATCAGAAGTAAAACAGCTTAGAAAATTATATATAGATTGTTTTTGGAAAGCACAGGAAGAGTCACCATATGATTGGGGATGGAGAAAAAACAGTGATGTTACAAAATTAAAATGGTTCTCAGACTGGGTATCATGGGATGATTACGGATATGTAAAGGGGATTGTTTTGGACAGTATGTCAATAACAACACCATATTTTATAGGATATGATATAGAACCAGATGTAAAACTGCCAACATTTAAAAAGATACAGTATTTTGGTTCAGTTACCGGAAATGGTTTGAAAAGCGTTGACTTAGGAAATAATCCGACATTGAAATATTTCTTTTTAAAACAGGGATACGGGGAATATTGGGACGAGCAGGAATATGCTGAATTAAAAGAAATAAATGTTTCAGGGTGCAAAAATCTTGAAAATTTTTATGTTAGAATGACATACAATATAAAAAAATTAGACTTATCAAGTAACTGTAAAATTGAAACAATTAATATCTCTGATACTCCGCTTGACGAGTTGAAGATGCCTAAAACAGAATGTTTAAAAGAATTTTATATGAATGGTTCAAGAATAAATGAATTAGATTTAAGTAATTGTACTAATATGAAGAAAATAGGAATTATGGGATGCAATCCTCAAAGTGTGACAATATCATTAGGGAACAAAACAAATAAAGAAATATCAGACTTTGACATAGCAGTAGGTTCCACTGAAGGAGAAACGAGCGTGAGATTTGTTGCGAACAGGGAAATATCGGAAGTTCCAAAAGTAAGATATGAATACGAATATTTAGGATATATAGATGGCGGATTGAAATTTCTGAAAAAATGTGTTAAGTTTATAGAAAAAAATGGAAAAATATATTTTAAATTATTGTAGATTGGGATAGTAAAAATGATTAAATTTTTATCAAAAAACAGGTATAAGAATGAAAAAATGAAGTTGATAGGGAAACATTCATAAAAAACTTAAAGAATTAAATAAAATGTATTTAAAGATAAAAAAATAAAAAAATTCTGATGATGCTAAAACATTGGCTTTATGGCTTATAGCTTCTTATGATATTTTGGAGGAAAGAAAAGACAATGCGAAACAACTATCAGATTTATTGACTGCAATAGAATTGCTAAAAGAGTCTCCTTTAGATGAAGGTGGAGCAGCAGGTGCTTATATTTTAAAATTTGTCAGGGCAAATGATTTACATAATAAATAAAATAACTGCAACAAAACACAAAAATATCTGTCTTATATTATAAGAACAATTATAAAAATATAAGGCAGATGTTTTTACATGGGAGGGAGGAATGATTATGAGCATGAGATTAAAAAAATTACTTGTATTATCATTGAGCGTTTCTTTAGCTTTAACAGATATTTTTACTGCTGTTGGAATGAGAAGTGTGACTGCAGCAGTATCAAAAACAAAACAGGTTAAAGGCAAGAATGTAAAAAAAGTAAAAGTAACGGTTGCACAGAAAAAGACAATAAAAGCACCAAAAAGTGAGAAAAAGGCAGTATGGAGTATTGTAAGTGGACAGCAGAATATATCGGTGATAAAAAAAGGCAAGGGAGAAATAAAGATAAAAGCACAAAAATCTGGAAGTGTAAAGTTGCAGGCAAAACAGGGGAAGAAAAAAACTACTTATGATATAACAGTAAAAAAACAGGCGCCTAAAAAATCAGAAGTAAAACAGCTCACGAAATTTTATAAGGAGTGTTTTATAAAAAGTTCAAAGGAGATGGGAAATAACTGGTATGCAGACGGTGATGATTTTCTGCATGACAAATGGATAGAATGGGACGATTATGGATATATCAGAGGAATGTCACTTGAGTCTACAGATACATTTACAGAAATTGATTTGCCGCGGTTTAAAAAAATAAAATATTTTGGCTCTTTTTGGGGAATGAGTAAACTGAAAAAGCTCGATTTGGGAAATAACCCTACATTGGAATGTGTTTTTCTCAAAAATGTAAATGTAGAAGATGATACAATTTTTGAAAATCTCAAGGAGGTAAATGTTTCAAAATGTAAAAATTTACGAGTAATAGATATTGAGCAGGCAGGAGAGAAATTTACAGAGCTTGATTTATCATCAAATGATAAACTTAACAGCTTAGGGTTAGAAGGTCTTAGAGGATTAAAACAACTGAAAATGCCGGAAACAGATAATTTAAAAGAGATTGTTGTGAAAGAAACAGCTTTAGAAAGTTTAGCTTTAGAAAAATATACGAAATTAGATAAAGTGTGTGTTGGTGGCAATCAATTTGATATATTAAAAATCAACATGGAGCAGAAGACAGAAAAAGATATAGAAAATATGTATTTGCTTTTTGATAATAATTTAAAGGTGGAGTTTATTTCAAGTAAAAGTGGCATAGTTCCTAATATAAAAAGACTAGATAACCATAATCTTTGGGCTGGAATTGTTTTTTCAAATTATGTTGTTACCGATTATGAGATACCTGAATGTTGGTAATAAAAAGGGCAGCAAGGACAGATAGCAGAGTGGATTGTAAAAAGCTACCTGCCCGTAGGTGGGTTATAAAAAGTTGAAATAATTGCAACAATCTTAGAAAATATCTGTCTTATATTATAAGAACAATTATAAAAATATAAGGCAGATATTTTATTTAGTGTACTGTATCAATGATTTTCAGTTAAATAAAGTAGATTGAAATTTATATAAGCTATTTGGCGAAATATCAATGATAACACACTGGGAGTCCAGCTAATAAATGTCAATAGTTAGATGTGAAAAAAATTATTTTGTTTTTTGACTAAAAAAGGGCGGACTTTCCCCTTGGTGAAAATATCGTTTTTTGAAAGATATTGATTCATTGGGTTCATAGTATTTTATGCAGTCATGTCGCATTTGGCAGCATTGTATTGTTTGATATGCTCCTGAGGAGCAATGATTTTGAATGGTTTGTTGTCTCTGAGTATTGCAAATATCATATTGCATACCTTATGTGAAACAGCGCCCATTGCTACGAGCTTTGGTTTTGAGTCACACTTCTTGAGATAGTATTCGCGAAGAACTGGATTTTTAGCTTCTCCATTACGGGAGATACTGATGCTTTGTAGGGTTAATGTGTGAATCACACGTCTGGCGATGGCGGAACCACGCTTAGACATTTGAACCTTGGTGCCTTCAAATTTACCGGATTGCTTTACGGCTGGATCAAGACCAAAATAAGCGAAAAGTTGTTTCGGCTTTGAAAATGCTGAAAAGTCACCAATCTCACCCATGATGGATACAGCAGACAAGAAACCAGCACCTTTGAATGTTTTAATCAAATGAATCTGCTTAACAAAGTCGGTATCTTCATTAGCATCAACAAGCTCATGGAGCGATTCAAGAATGCTGTTGATTTCTTCATCATATTTACGTATGAAGCTGGTATAAAGGCGAATACGCTTGATGTTACTGTCTATAATGTACCCAAACTGATTTGCATCAGTTGCCGCCTGAATTATGGCAT
>OJSD01001217.1_pt1 | contig 30857 bp, 26 predicted proteins | sample 1599391 | NCBI WGS metagenome assembly OJSD01 (sample SAMN04168656, study PRJEB22393) | human gut metagenome | biome: human gut microbiome; feature: stool | host: Homo sapiens | collected 2014-03-17 | reverse complement strand
GGGCAACCCCGAGGCGAAAAGCCTCGACTGTATCGAAACCCTCCCACTTCAGTGGCGAGGTTGTTTAGTCTAAGGAGTTGCGCCGTGGCCGACCATCACGACGAGGAAGCCGCATGTCCGAAGTGCGGCGGCACGATCACCTTCACGCTCTGGGAGAATCTCGTCGCAGAGAAATATCCCGAAGCGGCGGAAAAGCTCATGAGGGGCGAGCTCTTCGCCTATGAATGCCCGCACTGCCATGCGACGGGCAACGGCTACTATCCGCTTCGCTTCACCGACATGACCGCAAAGGTCATGGTCGACTATCCCGCCACGACCGACCTGCGCGTCGCGGGCGAGATGGTGAACGAATTCAGGGAGAAGCAGAAGCTCTTTGCCGAGACGGGCTTCCCGCTTGACTACGACTACCGCGTCGTGATCGACCCGAACGCCCTCGTCGAAAAGGCCCAGATCTTCGCGGCCGGTCTCGACGACCGCGTGATCGAGGCCGTCAAGTGCTTCATGACCGACGCCTTCCTTGCGGAAAACCGCTTCTACCGCAAGGTGCAGCTGCGCTTCCTCAAGGGCTCGCCCGAACACTCCTTCTACGTGCTCGGCACCGAAGGGGAAGTGCTCACCCGCATTCTTCTCGACATGGATTACTACGCGATGGTGAGGGACGTGATGAAGCTCGACGAAATCGACGAGGCCGTCGTCAACGAGGCCTGGGCCGACGACTACATCCGCAGTCACATCGAGGACTTTCAATGAGCGGTGGAAACCCCTGAGGTCTATGCCTTATGGCGCAGACCCGTGTCGTGACCTATGATTGCCTGACGCATTCCTGACACGGCTCAACGGACGGACGCACCCATGCGCATCACCATCATCGGACTCGGACTCATCGGCGGCTCGGCCGCGCTCGCCTGGAAGCAGGCGCATGCCGAGGGCCGCTTTCCAGGCGGATCGCTCTCGATCACGGCGGTCGACACGAATCCCGCGACGCTCTCGCTCGCCCTTGAGCGGGGGATCGCCGACCGCGTGACGCCCTCGATCGCCGAGGGCGTGCTCGACGCCGACCTGGTGCTTCTCGCGGTCCCCGTGTTGGCCATGGGCGCCGTCATGAAGGAGGTCGACCGCGCCGCGCCCGTCGATGCCGTCATCACGGACGCGGGCAGCGTGCGCGGCAGCGTGATCACAGCCGTGCGCCTGAACGCGCGTCCAGAGCGCATCCGTCACTACGTGCCCCTTCATCCGATTGCGGGCGCCGAAAAGGCGGGGCTCGAGTTTGCTACGCCGACCCTCTACAGGGGTGCGACAGGCGTCGTGACGCCGCTGCCCGAATCCGATCTTGAGGATGCGGCCGTCGTCGTCGACCTCTGGCGTGCGGCGGGCCTCACGGTCGTCGAGATGACGCCCGAGGAGCATGACCGCATCTACGCGATGGTCTCCCACGTGCCCCACATGATCGCCTTCGCGCTCATGGACATGGCCGTCTCGTCCCCCGAGAGCCGGACGGCGCTTGCCGCCGCAGGCGGGGGATTTCGCGACACGACCCGCATCGCGGCCGCCGACGCGCGCATGTGGGCAGACATCACGAGGGCGAACCGCACGGCCATCCTCGACGGCATCAGCCGCTTTGAGGCCGCCCTCACACATCTCAAGGGGCTTGTGGCCGCCGACGACTACGAGGGCTACAGGACCTATTTCGAACGCACGGCCGAGGCGCGCAGGGAGATCAACTCGAGCCTGCCGCCCGTTCAGGCGGGCAAGTCGGGCGGAGACGCAGGGAAGGCCAGAGACCCTGCACGATAATTCAGAGCAGTTCGCGCCTGTACGCGTACAATTCATGCACTGCGCACCACGCGTGCGTTTTGACCGGCCAAGAACAGAGACAGAGTGAAAGGAGAGAAGAGATGAGCAACCGTCTGCCGCGAGCGCTGCTTGCCGACATTGCCGCCGTGATCGGCTCGGGTGACCACGCGTCCGCCCTGATGATGCTGGGCGACGAGTCGGGACCCGAGGCTTCGGCCGCCGTCTCCTCCTACCGCGCCCAGTGCGCTGCGGCCCTCGGGGACTTCGACGCCGCCGAGCGCCATTTGCGCGTTGCGCTTGACCTCGTCGAGCGCCGCATGACCGCCTTGCCCGCAGACGAGGCCGCGCGCGAGCGCCTTGCCGCCGCCCTCACGATCCTCCCGCCCGCCGATGCGCCCGTGACGCCGACCCTCGAGGTCATCTCGCCCGAGCTCACCGCCGTGCGCCTTCGCCGCATGCTCGCAGCCGTCTTCATGAAGGCGGGACGCGAACTTGACGCCGAGATGGAGCTCGCGCTCCTGCCCGTCGAGGCAAGAAGCCTCTGATGAACTGAAGCGGCCTGTTGAAGAGGCCTGAAAAACGAAAAAGGGACGGATTGCGGAAAAACCGCACCGTCCCTTTGTCATGTCTGAGAACCGCCGGTTGGCGCATCAATTGCGTTCCGCTTCACGCACGGCCTCGGAGGGCGTCTTCCTGCCCTTGACGACGTCGTCGAGCGCATTGCCGTAGTCCTCGAGCACCGAGAGCGCGCCGCGCACGAGTTCGGTCATGGCGCCGCGGGTCGGCAGGGGCACGCCCGTCAGGCAGAAGGTCGTCTTGAAGCAGACGACGCCCGTGTCGAGGTCCATTTCGAAGTTGCCGAGCTTGAGGCCGCAGTTGGCGCGCGTGACGAACTCCATCACGCGGCGGCGGTCTTCTTCGGCGACCTTGAAGGGCGCATAGGCGTGGCAGAGCACCACGTCCTCGAGAAGATGGATGTAGAGCGGGGTCTGGCCGATGCGGCTGTCAAGGTCGAACCCTGCGTCGAGCGTGCCGGTGCCGGCGTCGAACCCGTAGGTCCAGCCTTCATGCTCGAAGGCGAGCTTGAGAACGGTGGCGACTTCGGGCAGATAGGCCATGATGGACTCCTTCATTCAATGGGTGTGGCGACGAAAGAGTGTAGCAGGGCGATCCTTATCCGATGCACGGTTCCTTATTGGGAATTTCTCGTAGTTCTACGCAGAATGCTTTTTGGAGGTGATGAAAAGAGACGGGGCGGCAAGGAAAACGACTCAGCTTCTAGGTGAAATGTCTTAGTAGACCATCCGTATTTTTGCGGGTACACTACTCCCTGTGCGGTATGCCGGCGTCCGCAAAGCGGACGGTCAACCCCAAATTCAGATGCGGATTGCGTAGTAATACGCAGGAGAAGCCGCAGACAACATATCGGCATGCCTCAGACCAAAGCATCAAGACACTGACATGCAACCCACTTACGATCAGACGGATCCGACGTCCCCCGCCGGCTCCATTCCGCACTGGATCGATCCCGTCAGGGAGACCGACCTGGTGGCTCGCAGGCGCACGGTCCACAGGACGCCCGAAACGGGCTGGGCCGAATTCATCGCGACCGCCCGCGCTGCCGAATTCTTCACGTCGCTCGGCTTCAAGGTCATGGTCGGGCGCGAGTTCATCGATCCCATCTACGTGCGCGGCCGCTCAGAGGCCGAGGTGAGCGAGTCTGAGCGCCTTGCCAAGGCCGCGGGCGTTTCGCCCGTCCTGCTGCAGCGCATGGGCGGCCTCACGGGGCTGTGTGCGACTTTTGACACGGGGCACCCGGGCAAGACCCTCGCGTTCCGCGTCGAGCTCGACGCCCTCAAGATGAACGAGCCCGTCGATCCCGACCACATTCCCTACAGGGAGGGCTTCGCCTCCGAGCGTTCCGGCCTCATGCACGCCTGCGGCCATGACGGCCATCAGGCCGTCGCCTTCGAGCTTGGCCGCTTCATCGTGGCGAACAGGGACCGTCTGACGGGCCGCATCCGCTTCATCTTCCAGCCGGGCGAAGAGGGCTCCCGCGGCGCCTATCCGATCGTTCAGTCGGGGCTTCTCGACGACGTGGACACGCTGTTGTGCGCCCACATCGCGACCGACCTTCAGGCGGGCACCGTCGTGGCCGCCCCCGAGAAGTTTCTCTGTACCACGAAGATCGACCTTCACTTCGAGGGCGTGCAGGCCCACGCGGGCATGCAGCCCCAGCTCGGCCGCAACGCGCTTCTGGCCGCCGCCGACGCCGCGCTCATCCTCATGGCCCTGCCGCGCCACTCCGACGGCATGACCCGCGTCAACGTCGGTACGCTCCATGCCGGCGAGGGTCGCAACGTGATCGCAGCCCATGCGGACATGGAGGTCGAGGTCCGAGGCGAGAACGAGGCGATCAACCGCGAGCTCGCCCGCGAGGCCGTCACGCGCGCCCAGGGCTGCGCCATGGCCTTCGGCGTCAAGATGAGCCACAAGATCATGGGCGAGGCCGTCGACTTCGTGCCCGACGACGGCATCGTGCAGATGATCACCGTCTGCGCCCGCCGCGCGCGCTACGTGCGCGAGGTCCGTCCCTCGGTGCCACTCAACGGCTCCGACGACGCCACCCTGATGATTCGCCGCGTGCAGAGCCAGGGCGGCCGCGCAGGCTACTTCCTCGTGGGCGCGGGCCTTGAGGCCTCGCACGAGCATGCCGCCGTCGACTTCGACGAGCGCTACCTCGTCACGCTCTACGACATCTTCGCGAACCTCGTGATCGGTCTTTCGGGCAACTGGTAGCCCGAAGCCCGACCTCGGCCCTCTCATCCCGGAAAACCGGCCCCGCCTTGCGGCGGGCGCCGGTTTTCTGCTTTCCGGCGTGCAGGATTCGTGCGTTCTTTGCTTTTCGTTCATGAGGCCGCAGGGGCGGACTTCGCCTGGCTTCAATGCCCGGAAAAAGTGCTTCCGGAGGCTGTTTGTGGTGCCGAAACAACACTGGGAGTAGAGGAGACACCTTATGACTTATGAGAGACAGTTAGGTCGAGGCGCCTGAAGGACGCGCGATGCGTTGCGTTTGACGCGTTAATGCGACAGTAAAAGTTTCACACGGCCTGAATGTTCTCTGGAAAAATGCCTCACAGGTCTTGAGAAAAGACCGGACCACGGTGCAAGCGCAGTGCAAAAGCGTGCGCGCCATCTCGACGGAGCCCCTCGGGAAGCTTCCGTCGCCGCTCGCGGGCCGGCCGGTCCGGCCCGGAGCGAACCCAAAAAATGAGGAAATGCAAATGTTCAAGAAGTCTCTCGCTGCCGTCGCCGTTCTCGGTGCCTTTGCCGGCTCTGCTCTCGCTGCCGACGTTCAGCTCTATGGTCTCGTTGACCTCGGTCTCAACTGGACGCAGGTCGACAAGGGCACGACCACGACCGACAGCTTCGGCATGGGTTCCGGTCAGAACTCCGGCTCTCGCTTCGGCCTGAAGGGCACGGAAGATCTCGGCAACGGCTACAAGGTTGGCTTCAACCTTGAAAACAGCTTCAAGGCTGACGACGGCGCTTTCGACAAGGGCTCCCGCCTCTTCCACCGCGAATCCATCCTGTTCGTCGAAACGCCGTACGGTGAACTCTCCGCCGGCCGCACGGGCGGTCTTGATTCCGGTGTCGGCCGCTACGGTCAGATGGGCTCCGGTGCCACCGCCATGAGCACGGGTTGGGACAACATCGCGAAGACCAGCAAGGTCTTCCTCGGTCTCGGCGACCGCATGGACAACACGCTCACCTACAAGTCCCCGAAGTTTGCCGGTGTGACGCTTCTCGCTCAGGCTTCTCTCAAGAAGTCCAACGTTAATGAAGAGGGCGATGCCATCAAGACTGAAGAAGGCTCCTCCGACGCCGACCGCTACTACGCCCTCGGCGTGACGTACGGTGCCGGTGCTCTCAACGCTGGCCTCGTCTACAGCCAGACGGACTGGAATCGTACCGAACTCAAGGACCAGACCAACGACGACAATCAGACCGTCGTGTCTGCCTTTGCCAACTATGACTTCGGCATGGTCAAGCCGATGGTTGCCGTCCAGTACTTCGATGGCGGCAAGGATGAAGACTCTGACAAGACCGCCGCCAACAAGAAGACCGCCCTCAACAAGGGCTACGGCTTCGTCGTCGGTGGCACGGCTCCGCTCGTCGGCGGCACGCTGAAGGTTCAGCTCGGCTGGAACGACTACGAAGACGTGAAGACGGGCGCCACCGAAGGCAACAACATCATCACCGGCGTCGGCTACGAATACCCGCTCTCCAAGCGCACGTTCGTCTACACGGCCGCCGGCTACACGCAGGTCAAGACCGAAAAGGCCGGCGTCGAAACGAAGACCAAGACGTCCGAAGTCATGCTCGGCATGGTCCACAAGTTCTGATCGCTGCCTGTTCGCATAGAACGTCAGTCTGACTGAACCAAGCACCCCGGTTCCGCAAGGAGCCGGGGTGTTTTTCTCTGGCGAACGGGGTCGACGTTCGCAGGAATTCGGGTCGAAAAATCGAGGAAAAAGGCCCTCCGCGGACTCCTGAGTGAGCGAAGTCGACATTTCGTTCTACAGGCTGTCCACGTGTCGAATTCTCGGAAACAGGGCGGTTTGTTGTAGGAATGCAACACTCCGGAGAGAAAGTCACGTTGCGAGGGTTAGCACCTATTTTTCTCCTTAAGGCAAGAGCCACAGGCATTTTCAATGTTTCCTCGTCTGTTTGTCCTCTGGAGCGCATTAGGAAATTGGCGAAGTCTTTGGGAGAATATGCACAGGTCCTCGCGGACCAAAGACCAGATGCGGCTCGGACCAACTTAGCCGCTCTAAATTCGGCAGCGCCTCCCAGGACAAGTCTGCCGGCCGCCGACGCATCACAAAAGACGGTGCGCGGCACTCAATGAGGAAACAAATCATGTTCAAGAAGACTCTCGCCGCTGTCGCCGTTCTTGGCGCCTTCGCTGGTTCCGCCTTTGCCGCCAATGTCACGATGTACGGCATCATCGACACGGGCCTCGGCTACACCTCCACGGACAAGGGCTATGGCGAAGACGTTAATAAGTTCGACATGCGCTCCGGCCAGAACTCCGCCAGCCGCTTCGGCGTGAAGGGTGAAGAAGACCTCGGCAACGGCCTCAAGGTCGGCTTCTCGCTCGAAAACGGCTTCAACTCCGATGACGGTCAGCTCGCCACTGAAGGCCGCCTTTTCGACCGTGAAGCTCTGCTTTACGTTGGCGGCGACTTCGGCGAACTCGGCATGGGCCGTCAGGGCGAACTCGCTTCCGGCAACGGCCGCTACGGTCTCTTCGGCGGCAAGGTTTCCCCGTTCTCCACGGGTTGGTCTAACATCGCCGGTCACAAGTATGTGATGGGCGCCGGCTTCGGTCGCATGGACAACACCATCACCTACAAGACCCCGACGTTTGCCGGTTTCAACCTTCTCGCTCAGTACTCCTTCGACAAGAATGTCAAGAAGGATGATGATGATGCGACGACTGGTGTCCAGCATGGTCGTGAAGGCTCCGCTGAAACCGACCGTCAGTATGCTCTCGGTGCGACCTTTGCCGCTGGCGACCTCTATCTTGCTGGTATCGTGACGCAGACTAACAAGCAGTCTGTCAAGTCTAACGGCAAGTCTCTTGGCAAACAGGACGATCCCCTGACCGTCAGCCTCGGTGGTAACTACAACTTCGGCGTTGCCAAGCTCTACGTCGCCACGCAGTACTTCAAGGACACTGGCCTTGCCGTCGAGATGATTCAGACTGGCACGACCGGTACGTTTGACGGCTTCGGTCTTTCCGTTGGTGCTGACGTTCCCGCCTTCGGCGGTACGGCCAAGGTCCTCGTCGGCTACATGGATGCCGAAGATCAGACCACGACTGCTAACGACGTTCAGCGCTACACCTTCTCCGTCGGCTACGAATATCCGCTCTCCAAGCGCACGTTCGTCTACGGCGGTGCCGGCTACTACATGGACTCCTATGACAAGGGCTCCAAGGATGGCTATGATGACAAGGCTTCCGTCGCCGCTGTCAACGCCGGTCTCGTCCACAAGTTCTAATAACTGCCCGTTCGCATAGAACATCAGTTTGACTGAACCAGTCGCCCCGGATTCCGAAAGGAATCCGGGGCGATGCTTTTTCCGGAGCTGAATTCGAGAGACTTCAATCCAAACAAAAGGCAGCGGTCCTGGGATCGCTGCCTTTTGTTCTTTGTCGTGCTCTGTCTTTCTCAGTTCCGGACGGGCCGGTCGAACCACCCCGAGAGTTCGTCCACAAGCTCGATGCGAAGCCCTGATGCACGCTCGCCGAGCTTCTTCCTGAGACCTTCGGCAAGGAGTTCCGGTGCCTCTGCATGCGAGACCGAAGCTCGCTCGAGATGAATCACGGGGCTGACGCCGTCCGGGAAGCGGCAGCGGAACCTCAGGCCCGAAAGCCGATCGTCCTCCTTCATGAGGGCTTCGATGGCGGCTTCGGCGTCGGCTGCGAACGTCAGGTCGCGCGACGCGGGCGTCATGCCGTAGGGAAAGCGGGTGAGCAGGCAGGGCCTTGCCATCTGGCCCGGATTGCGAAAGCCGAGTGCGGCGCCGAGCGAACGTATCTCGTCCTTGCTGATGTCGGCCTCTGCAAGCGGGGAGCGGATGCCAAGCTCCTCCAGAGCCTTGCGGCCGGGACGGTAGACGGCGAGGTCGGAGTGGTTTGTGCCGTCGCAGAGCTGGGCGTCGCCGGCAATCCTGAGAAGCTCCGTGAAGATGTGGCGCTTGCAGACGTAGCAGCGCAGGCGTCCCGCGGCGGCGAGGTCGGGCATGTCCGCAGGATCGAGTGGCACGAGCTCGGCCTCGAGTCCCATGGCTCTGGCTTCGGCGACGGCTTCGGCCGTCTCGGCGGGCGCAACGTGCGGGCCTGTGACGTGCAGGAGCCTCACGCGAAAGCCCGCTAGCTTTGCGAAGAACGCGAGGAAGCGGCTGTCGAGTCCGCCCGAATAGGCGAGCGTGACCGCGCCGTTGCTCGAGGCTTCGGAGAGCTTCGAGGCGAGCCGCTCAAGACGAGGATCGTCGAAGGCAGGCGTCATGGCGTTCACTCGGCTGCGGGAACGGGCTGGCCGAAGGCCATGAGCGTGCCGTTGGCGACGCCCTCGAAGATCTTCGGCGTGAAGACGGTGACGTGGTCGGTGACGACCATCTCAGGCCAGCCGCCGAAGCGTGCACCGAGCCCCAGCAGGACCGCCAGCCCCGTGGGCGTCACGGGCTCGCCTTCGCCCGACCAGGGGCGCACGGCGACGCCGTCGAGCATCGCGTAGAGGGCGGGTGCGGGATAGGGCACGACGCCGTGGGCGCAGTTGACGGTGCCGTCGGTCATCGGGAGGGGACTCGCGACGATCATGGCGGGATCGATCGTGGTCATGAAGTCGGCGATGAGCCCGACTGCGATGATGTTCGCCATGCGGCCCACCTCGTGGAAGTGGACGTGATCGGGCGTCGTGCCGTGCACGCGGGCCTCGGCGTTCGCGACCACGGACCAGATGGCGGCGGCCTTCGCCTTCGCCTCGTCGGAGAGCGTGCTCGCCTCATAGTGGCGGAGGATGTCGGCGGGCGTTCTGTGGACGTGCTCGTGCGGCGTCCTGATCGAGAGCGTGTGGCCGAGGATGCCGTTGACGGCGCGCGGGCCGAATTCGATGATGGCGTCGACTTCGGGGAAGCGGCGCGCCATGTAGGCCTGTGCCGTTCCCGCGGTCTGGCCCGTCAGGGCGAGGAGGCCGGCTAGGAAGACGTTGGCGTTGAAGCCCGCATGGATGCGGACGGTGAGGATCGGGTGGTTGAAGAGGTCGGACATGGTCGGTGCTCCTCGGTCAGCGCGCAGCGCGCACGGATTCAAGCAGGGTGAGGACGCGGGCGGCGGCGCAGGCGGCGCCGTAGCCGTTGTCGATGTTCATGACGGCAACGCCGGGCGCACAGGACGCGAGGCAGCTCGAGAGCGCAGCGCGGCCGCCTTCGGCGATGCCGTAGCCCACGGACGTGGGGACCGCGAAGACGGGCTTCGAGGTGAGGCCGCCCATGACGCTTGCGAGCGCGGCGTCGAGTCCCGCGCAGACGACGACCACGTCGCCCTTGTTGATGTCGTCCCTTGCGGCCTGAATGCGCCAGAGGCCCGCAACTCCGCAGTCCTCGAAGAGGCGGACGGTCCAGCCGAGGTACTCGAGCGTGCGGGCGACCTCGTGCGTCACGAACGCGTCGGCCGTTCCCGCGGAGACGATGCTCGCAAGGCCCGTTTCATGGCGCGGGCAGGTGCGGTGCCAGGCGGTGCGGGAGAGGGGATCGTAGTCGTAGGCGGCGCGAAGGTCTTTGGGCACGCGTGCCCAGACGGATTCCGAGAGGCGCGTGAAGAGAATGGGCTTCTCGTCGTCGGACGCAAAGCGCTTGAGGAGCGAGAGGAGAGCGTCATGGCTCTTGCCCTCGCAGAAGACGGCTTCGGGCAGACCGATGCGCACGTCGCGGTCGATGTCGAAGCGGATGTTGTCGGGCATGATGGCCTCGGGACGTGGTTCTGGACAAAAAGCCTGCCAGGCCGGTGAGGCGCAGGCAGGCGGCAGTCGGTCGGGTGCGGGGGTGTCCGTAGACGCCCGCCGCAGGAGGATCCTTATTCGACGCGGGGCACCGTGAGGGAGCCTTCGGGCATCAGGATCATGTCGGGCGTCTCGCCCACGTACTGCTTGGCGATCTCGAGGGCCTCCTCGACGGTGTCGACGGCGCCCGTGAAGAGCATGTCCTTCGCGAGCTGGCGGTCAAGGCTCGTCACGAGGATGTAGCGGGCCTTCTCGATCGGGCGCGTGATGGCGTATGCCTTGTTGGCGCCGATCTTGAAGTTGGCCTCGAGCTCGGCCTTGATGGCGGCCGGGGTCTTGAGGCGGCGGAAGGTTTCCTCGAGCACCTTGGAGCCCGAGCCTTCCTCGCAGTCGGCGAGCAGGATCACGACGCCGTCCTTCCTGACGGCGCAGGAGGCGTTCTCCATGGTCTTCTGCATCTGGTAGACGTTGATGTCCTTCGGATAGCCGCCGCAGGAGACGATCACCATGTCGGCGAGTTTCGGAATGACGCAGCCGTAGACCTCGTCGACGAACTTGCAGGCTTCCTTGTGCGCGGCGATGTAGTCGCCCGCGAACATGCGCAGGAACTGGTGCTTGGCGTTCAGGATGGCGTTGAAGAGGAAGAGCGAGCGGCCCTTGGCGAAGAGCGCGACGCCCTCCATCTGGTCCTCGTAGCAGGGGTTGCCCGTCGTGCGGCCGAGTGCGGCGTTTTCGTCGAGCATGAAGCTGTGGTTGACGCGAACGGTCTCCATCGCGGCGCAGCCGGGAAGGATGGCCTTTCGGCCGCCGCCGTAGCCGGAGAAGTAGTGGTGCACGATCGTGCCCGTGAGGATCACGTGGTCGACGTTGCAGAGCTCCTTGTGGATGTGCACGGGCGTGCCGCGGGAGGTCGTGCCGAAGTATTCGAAGTCGTCGTCATTCGTGCAGATGCTGTTGTACATCTTGAGGCGGGAGGCGACGTTCTCGCCCACGCCCTCGACCATCTCCTCGTGCGTCATGGCGCGGTGGGTGCCGAGCGCGAAGACGATCTTCATGTCCTCGTCCTTCACGCCGAGACGGTTCATCTCGTCGACGAGCACCGGCATGAAGTCGAAGCTGTTGGCGACGCGGGTCGGGTCGTTGCAGATGAAGGCGACGGTGTCGCCGGGCTTGATGATCTCCTCGATCGACGGGCAGCCGATCGGGTGGCGGATCGCCTCGAGCACGCCGCCCCTGATGTCTTCCATCGGCGGGAACTCTTCGGTGCGGACCACCTTCAGAACGCGGTCCTCTTCAACGGTAAAGGTTTTGCGACCGCGCCCGTAGGCGAAGTCGTAGGTCTTCATGGCCATGTGTTGTCTCCTTGATTCGGCATGCGAGGGGCGGACTCCGTCCCGTCTTCAAAATGGTCTTCTCGGGATGCGGAGGTCATGCGAAAGCAGTAGTGCTTTCGAGGGTCCGGCTCTGCCGTAGATGCATTATAGGTGCCGCGCAATCCTTTTGAGAAAGGGCTTTCAAGGCAAAGCCCAGTCAGGGCGCGGAAGGTCAAGCCTTCGGGTCAAACTTACAAATCCAAGCCGAGAAAGCCCTCGATTTCAATCGATGGGATGAGAGGTACTCTTCTGGTTCGCAGATTGTCTACGAACCATGCGTTCTCGAAAAGGATGGTGTAGGATGGAAGTCATGAAAGCCAATATCGCCTACAAGTTCGAACTGATGCCTACCCGGGAGCAAACGCGAATCTTCGCTCAAGCTGCCGGGTGCCGGCGTTTTGTTTGGAACAAGGCGACCGAATTGCAGAAGCAGAGGCTTGAACACAATCTGCCGTTTCTGAACTATGCGGAACTTTGTGAAAAGCTCACGTGCTGGAAACAGGAAGACGACATGTTGTGGCTTCAGGATGCGCCATCTCAAGCGCTTCAGCAAGGTCTGAAGGATGAGTGCGCCTCCATCAATGAGTTCAAGTCCAATAAGAAGGGCTTCCCGAAGTTTCATCCATCAAGAAGCACGAGAAACGAATTGCCGTTCTTCAAAAGCAACTTTGCCACAACAAGGAAGCCCGCAAGAAGCTGGCCGATTTGGGCAAGGCGGCCCCGTTTGACAAACGGGAGCCGAGTCGCAGGTGCAGGCAACTGAAGAACCAGATTCTGACGCACTATCGTCGTATCCGCAACATTCGTCAGGACTTCATGAAGAGAACGGCTCACACCATCGCACAGAAATACGGATGGGTGGCCATGGAAAATCTGAAGTTGAAGAACATGACGAAATCGGCCAAGGGCACGGTTGAGGATCCGGGCAGGAACGTGAAGCAGAAGAGCGGCTTGAACCGCTCTTTGGCACGCGTTGCGCCCTATGGTATGAGGATGGTCATCCTGTGGGCCTTGTTCAAGGCCGGCGGACGGCTCATCCTTGCCGATCCGAAGTACACGAGCCAGACTTGTCCCAAGTGCGGATACACGAGTTCATCAAATCGACCTACGCAGGCGCATTTCGGTTGCCAACTTTGCGGCTGCACTGAAAACGCGGACGTCGTAGGTGCACTCAACGTGCTAAAGAAGAGCCGGACAGGCTCAGTTCGCCCGTCAAGTGAACTTGGCAACAAGTCAGCAGCGGGAACCGTCCTTTTCTTCGCGTCCTGACGCGAATACGAGGAATCCCGGGTATTCATACTCGGGAGGATGTCAAACTTCCGAGGTAGGGGATGCCCCGAATGGCCGGTCGGGGCACTCTCTCAAATGGAATTGCCTTCTGCAATCACTTCCCGTCGACGCTGTTGACGAGGTTCATGCGCATGATGGCGCGGTGCTTCGAGCCGTCGAGGCGCTCGAGGTCGAAGCAGTCGCCGTCGACCGTCGGAAAGCCCGCGAGGAAGGCGTCGATGCGGGCGACGCCCTCGGGCGGCAGGGTGCGGCCGATGAGCGCGGCGTTCCCGTCGACGTGCCTTGAGCTTCTCGTGCCGATGATCGCTGCGGCGACTTCGGGCCTCGAGAGCGTCCAGAGCGTCGAGACGTTCGCAATCGAAAGCCCGAGCGGATCGCCGATCTCCTTCATGAGGGCGAGAAGCGCTTGGAAGCCTTCCCAGCGGAGCGAATCCTCGATGACGAGCGCGTACTTGACCAGGGAGCGGTTCTCGAAGTGATCGGGCTTCGGCGCGCCAAGCCACTTCTCGGACATGAACCCGCCGGCGACGGTGCCGTAGCAGAGCAGTTTTACTCCCGTCTCGCGGCAGAGGCGCTCGAGCCGCATGGCGGGGCGGCGGTCGAGGACCGAGTATTGGCACTGGTTGGTGGCGACGGGGATGCCTGCGTCGATGAGCTTTCGAAGCTCGACGGCGTTGAAGTTCGTGGTGGAGATGAGGCGGATGAGGCCCTTCTCCTGAAGGCGCACAAGCTCGCCCGCCACGTCGACCATGCCCGGCACCGAATAGTCCCACCAGTGGAACTGGACTGCGTCGAGCCGCTCGACGCCGAGGCGCCTGAGGCTTCGCGTGATGATGTTCTCGATGTAAGCCGGCGTCACGTTCGCGAGGTCGTTGAGGTCGGGCACGAACTTCGTGTGAATCTGCGGCAGGCGAAGCCCCGCCTTCCGGCGCTCGCGGATGATGCCGCCGAAGAAGTCCTCGACGCCCGTGTAGATGTCGGCGCAGTCGAAGGTGTCGAATCCCATGTCGATGAGGCGGTTGAAGGCGCGGGACGCGTCGGCGAGGTCGAGCGGACGCTCGAGCGCGTGGCCCGCGGAAAGCTGCCAGCCGCCGTTGATGACGCGCGGCACGTCATAGTCTTCAGTAATGTGGATTCGGTCCATGAGGGGCGCTTGGGTCATGATCATGTACTCCTGGTTGTACGGTTGCCGGACCGCTCAGGCCTTTTCGCCCAGCGGCACGACGGTGCATTCGGCGTGCGAGAGGATGCGTTTTGCGGTCCGTCGGATTCTGAACTTTGCTCCGCAGTTGGGATCGGGACAGGCGATGAGCGCATCGGTCGTCATCCAGTCGTTCGGGGAGGTGGGGCGTTCCTTGGCGGGCAGTAGCGGGATGAGCGCCGCGAGCGCATACATCGAGAAGCGTCCGCCCTCGGGAAAGACGAGGTCCTCGCCTTCCACCCTGAACGCGTGTCCCGCATGGTGGCGGCAGACGAAGTCCTTTTCGTCGCCTTCAACGGTGACCTCGAGGTCGTAGAGTTCGAACGTGTTGTCAGATGTCATCGTCTGTTTCCTGTTTGTCAATCCTGAATGTCTGGCGTTATTCAGAGGGCGGTTGCAGTCTTGGCCTCTGCAGCTTCGGGTTCGGGCGTTTCCATCATGCGGCCCGTGCCCGTGAGCACCATGAAGCCGAAGACGAGGAAGAGCGCGATCGGGTAGAAGGCGGCGGTCATGAGCGTGAAGGGCGTGACGGCAGCCGCGCCCTCGAGTCCCGAGACGGCGGCCATCGTGATGAGCACGAAGGCCGAGAACGGCATCAGGACGGGAAGGCTGTTCGCTAGGCCCGAGAGGATGTGCGAGCGGCGGTACGGGTGCACGTTCGAGGCGCGGCCGATGTCGTCGGTGAGAGAGCCGACGAGTGCGACGGAGGCGGAGGTGACGGCTGCAAAGAGCGTCGTCACGACGAGCGTGGCGGCCGAGAGGAAGAGCTCGGTGCGAAGTGCGGAGGGACGGCCCGCCTCCCCCGTTTCAAGGGCCTTCGCCATCATGTCGGGCACGCCCGCCTCGCGCACGATGCCCGTGAAGGCGAAGAGCGTGACGCACAGCAGGATGATGGGCGAGACGTTGCTGATGCCTGAGATCAGAAAGCCCGAGAGCCTGCCGTCGACGGCCGCGAAGATCGTGGCGAAGCTGAGGCGGCCGATGAGAAGGCCCGTGGCCGTGCCCGTCACGACGCCCGCCGAGATCGCCATCAGCACGTCGCGGGTCCTGACCGCAACGGCGATGAGGACGGCGACGGGGACGAGCATCAGAAGGGCGGACGCGTCGCCCGAGAGCGCCGCCTCGGAGACGGGGAGGGATTCGCCCATGAAGGCGTAGACGGGCAGGGAGACGGCGAGCGCGATCATCGCGTAGGGAAGCCGGGTGCGCACGACGCCTGCGATGTCGGCGGGCGTGCCGTTGCGAAAGCGCTGGGTGACCGACGAGATGACGGTGACGTCGGAGACGGGCGCGAGGTTGTCGCCGAAGATGGCGCCCGAGAGGACGGCGCCCGCGAGCATGGCGGGATCCGCACCGAGTGCGACGCCCGCAGGGAAGAAGATCGGCATGGCGGCGAGGAGCGTGCCGATGGACGAGCCCGTGGCGGCGGCCATTAGGGAGGAGGCGAGGAGCACGAAGACCGTGAAGGCGTGGCCCGTGAGGTGCAGCATTCCTCCGAGGAAGACCAGCCCGTCGGCGACGCCTGAGGCCTTCATCATGGCGGAGAAGATGCCCGAGGCGATCAGGATGAGCACGACCGTGCCCGTCAGCTCGGACGAGGCTCCGCGCACGGCGGCCTTCCAGTATTCGGAAGGGGACTTCGCAAGGAGCGAGCCTGAGAAGAGCGTGAGGACGCCTGCGGCGGCGAGGCCCGTGAGGTCGAAGGCGGCTTCGGAGATGAAGAGCCTGGCCGTGACGGCCACGAAGAGCGCGAGCGGAAGAAGGAGAACGGCGGCGGAGCCGTGGAATCGAAGCGTTGTCATGTCGGGTGCCTGTCGGGTGATGGTTGTCGGAGGACGGATCGGAGTCGGATGTCTTCCTTTTGCCATCGTCTGCTGCAGGACCTTGCGCGCTCGTTGAGCCTTTGGAACATGTTGAAACCTCTGTGGACGTTTTCGTTGTGTCTTGTCCGTCGTCCCGGGGCTTCTGTGCGCCTGATGCAAAAAGACCCGCGGGAGTGCGGGTCTTTTGGACTGGAATTTGGGCAAAGCTCGCCCGACCCGCTCTAGAAAGAGAAGGAGCGCCACCAAAGGTGATGGTGAGCGGAAGGGGTCGGAAGGAGGATCTGCGTATTCATAACGGATATAGTATAGCGTGGAAGGCTTCGCTTGTGCATCAGGTGGTTTGCTTAGGGTGATCCGTCTATGGAAGGCTGCGGGGCGGGTCTGGGCAAAAAACCGTCTTTGTGAACTTTGTCACAGAGGGGGCCTTCGGACCCGCCTAGACTCGATGTCAGGGATGAGGAGCACGGACCAGGCGCTCCCGGCCCTCAAGACACAAACAGGAGAAAAACCATGCAACTCAATCGTCGTCAGTTCCTCGGATCCGCCGCCGCAGCGGCCGCCCTCAGCACTGCTCTCGCCGTCATGACCGCAGTCGTCCAGAAAGATCAGGGGCACGATCAAAATTGAGAAAAACAATTACCGATCTTTTCAACGCTGCTTCGGACGGTCGACAAAACGGAGGGGAATGGGTGAGTTTGTGGAGCATCTCAAACGCAAGGCTGAAAGCTGTTCCTGAAGATCAACGAGGACAAGACGAAGGTTCGCCCAATCGGCTCCCCCGACGTCAAATCCCTTGGTTTTGGATTCTGGATTCAGCGAAAGGGAAACGGGGAGTCGATCGTGCGAGATCGGCCGCACAAGAAGTTCCGTGACAAATGCTTGAGTAAGCTCAAGGAACTGACTTCGAGGAGTAGGGGGCAAGGCCTCGACGCCTTTCGAAGAAAGCTCAAGGCATACATATATGGGTGGATTGGGTACTTTGGACGTTCGTCGATGGCAAAATTCGCCTTGAAAACAGACGAATGGCTGAGACGTCGCATCAGAAAGATCTACTGGAAGCAGTGGAAAAGGATCTCGACGCGATATAAGGCTCTCCGCATACTGGGCATCGAGGAAGAATTGGCATGGCAATGGGCCAACACGCGTAAAGCGAGTTGGCATATTTCCAATAGCCGAGTCCTCGCACAATCCCTAACGAACGACTTTCTACTCTCGAGAGGATGGGTGAGCCTGACTGCTGTCTATCGTGCAAGACAGCGGCTAGTGCAACCATAGGTAACCGCCCACTACGGATCCGTACGGTGGGTGGTGTGGTAGGGCGGCGTGAGTACCCTCACGCCTCCTACCCGATCAAGCTCGCCGCCATGAACTGGGGCGACGGCATCACCGTCGACGCCCGCCGCGCCTCCGTCTCCCCGGCCATGCCCTGCACGGAAAAGACGCGCGAACTCGTCGAACTCATCAACGAAGCCGCCCGCCTCGAAGGCTTTGAAGCGGGCTGGGTCGACGCCGGCGGCGGTTCCGACGCCAATCGCATAGCCCAAGCCGGCACTCCCGTCGTTGACGGTGTTGCCCCTGCCGGTGGCTGCTTCCACTCCGAACGCGAATACCTCCGCGTCGACACGATCGAAAACCGCGTGCGCATGCTCTCGCGCTTCCTGCCCCTTCTCTAAAAAGAACAGGTCAAAACAAGTCAAGGGGTGACCGCCCTCAAACGGTCGTGCTGAGGATGCAGTTCGCCCGCCTTTCAAACGAAAGGCGGGCGTTTCTGCGTTCGGGAACCGTGAATGCCGTCGTGTCACACAAATGAGATGAACGGACTGAAACGACAGTGCGAGAGACGGTCCCGGGCAGAAGGACGCCGCCTGAGGACGTCCGCGGCGCAGGGAAAGGTGTCGAATATGACGTCTGTCATCAAATTGTCATAATTCCGTCACGAAGCCGTCACGCGGAGCGGTCAGAATGCGGGCGTTGTCTTACCAACGCTTACATCTGACATGGAACAATACTATCTGGTGTTGCTGGCCTTCCTCGGGGTCATCGCAGTCATTGACCTTTTCGTCGGCGTCTCGAACGACGCCGTCAACTTTCTGAATTCGGCCCTCGGCTGCCGCATCTCCTCCTTCCGCACGACGCTCTGGGTCGCCTCGATCGGCGTGCTCGCGGGCGCGACGTTCTCCTCGGGCATGATGGAGATCGCCCGCTCCGGCGTCTTCCATCCTCAGCTCTTCACCTTCTCCGAGCTGATGATCGTGTTTTTCGCTGTCATGGTAGCGGACGTCATCCTGCTTGACGCCTTCAATTCGCTCGGTCTCCCGACGTCGACCACGGTCTCGATCGTGTTCGAGCTCATGGGCGCCGCCTTTGCCGCCGCGCTCTTCAAGCTCATCGACGCGGGCGCTCCGCTCTCCGACGTCGCCGACTACATCAATTCGAGCAAGTCGCTCGGCATCGTCTCGGGCATTCTGATCTCCGTCGTCGTCGCCTTCATTTCGGGCGCCGTCGTGCAGTACCTCGCCCGCCTCGTCTTCACCTTCAAGTTCGAGAAGGCCTATCGACGCATCGGCGCCATCTACGGCGGCATCGCGCTCACGGCCATCATCTACTTCCTCGTGATGAAGGGCGCCAAGGGCGCGAGCTTCATGCGTCCCGAGTGGATCCAGTGGATCAACGCCAACACGGCCGTCATCCTCTTCTCGCTCTTCACGGGCCTGACGGTGCTCTTCCAGGTGCTCATTACGGTCTTCCGCGTCAACATCTTCAAGATCATCATTCTGGCGGGTACGTTCTCCCTCGCGTTCGCCTTTGCGGGCAATGACCTCGTGAACTTCGTGGGCGTGCCGCTCGCCGCCTGGGACAGCTGGAAGGAATGGCAGGCCTCGGGTGCCGCCGACAACGCCTTCATGATGGGCGGTCTTTTGAAGCCCTCCACGGCTCCTACCGCCTTCCTGCTCCTTTCGGGCTTCGTGATGGTCCTCACGCTCTGGTTCTCCAAGAAGGCCCACCGCGTCATCCAGACCTCCATCAACCTTTCTTCGAGCCGCTCCGGCACGCAGGAACAGTTCGGCGCCTCCGCGCCCGGCCGCATGATCGTGCGCGGCGCCATGGGGCTCGGCAAGGTGATCAGCCAGATCATCCCGATGCCGATGCAGAGGGGCATCGCCTCCCGCTTCGAGCCGCTCCCCGTCGTCAAGGGCGAGATTCCGCTGCCCTTCGACTACGTGCGCGCCTCGATCAACCTGATCGTCTCCGCCATCCTGATCGCCTCCGCCACGAGCCTCAAGCTGCCGCTCTCGACCACCTACGTGACCTTCATGGTCGCCATGGGCTCGAGCTTCGCCGACGGCGCCTGGGACCGAGAGTCCGCCGTCTACCGCATCTCGGGCGTGCTCACCGTGATTTCGGGCTGGTTCCTGACCGCGCTCTCTGCGAGCTCACTCGCCGCCGTCGTCGCTGTGCTCGTCTTCTGGGGCGGTGAGGCCGCCGCCATCATCCTCGGCTTCGGCGCGATCTTCCTCCTCGTGCGCTCCAACCTCAAGACCCGCGAGGACGACGTGACGCTCTCCGACGAAAGCCGCTCCGTCTACGACGCCGCCTACGTGGGCCAGCTTCTCTCGAAGCACGTGCAGAAGAGCCTCTCCGAAACGCTCCGGGTGCTCTCGCGCATTCATGAGAACTTCACGGCCGACTGTGAGCGCGAGCTTACGAAGGTCAAGGCGAGCGCCACCGACGTCTTCGAGGACGCCATCGAGGCCCGCAGCGTCTACTACCGCATGGCCGCCGCCGAGGCCGCACCCTCCAAGGCCGACTTCGATGCCCGCTACCTCTATCTGCGCGCCTGCACCAACACCCGCGAGGTGAGCCGCTCTCTGCAGAACCTCGCCAAGCTTGCCCGTGACCACGTGGCCAACCGTCACCGCGTTGGCAGCAACGAGATCACGAACGACATCGGCACGCTCGTCGCGGACATCCGCACGCTCGTCAACGCCCGTGAGGATCATGCCGACGTTACGGCGCTTCGCAACAGGGCGGCTGACGTCATCACCCGCATCGAGGATCTTCAGCGCCGCCTGATGGAGGCCCTGCCCCGCGGTTCGATGACCATCCGCTGCTGCGAGTTCCATCTCTCCTACCTCCTGGTGCTCCGCGAACTCGTCAACCATTACGAGATCGCCTCGCTCCTCGAGGAGCAGATCGATGCGCTCGCAAGAGGTGCGAAGGCTGCCTGAGGCCGCATCAGCAATTCAAACGCAGTCTAGTGGGATCGCGGCTCTGGTCCCCAAACAAAGAGCCGCGTCATTTTGGGAAAGCCTTTTTCCGGGGCTTTCCCTTTTTTTGGCTCGGAAAAGAGGGGCTGAAAACTCAATCTCATGAAATAAATATTTCGCTCAACTTACTCAAAGGTTGTTGCAGAGATAAATTAATGGAGCTGATGATTAAGGCATGCGCTTTCTGTTCACAGCGTTCCTGAGAGCCATTTTCTGGCGTCCATGTCCACAAGCCGCCTTTCCGAGGTCGACGACCTGATAGGGGACGTCCATATGCCTGCGGGCCGTCCGGATGAGCTGCCTCGAGTGCGTCCTCCATTCCGTGAAGGAAACCGGGATTGGCAACTTCAAGCAGGAGAAGAAGGCCATCAAGATCGGGGCGGCGCTCCGCTGCTTCGCTGTCCGGGTCAGGAAGCTCTGAAGATTTCGGAACGGGGAGCGTCATTTGCTGCACCAGGGTTCGAGCGACAATAGGGTTTCCCCTTAGAACGAAAGTTCTAGGGGTTGCTCGCTAAGGAAAAACTCTCTGGTAAGGAATGAGGACCATGCGTAAACTTGCTGCTCAACTGCTTTTAAGCGACACAGGACCACTTCGTCGCGGCAGTTGAATCTTTTGAGGAGAATCAAATGAACTTCAAGACCAAGCTTGCCGTTCTCGCGATCGGTGCCGCCATGGGCTCCATGGCCTTCAACGCCTCCGCCTGCTCGACGGTCATTGTCGGCAAGGACGCCAGCGCCACGGGCAACATTCTCGTGGGCCACAATGAGGACAACGGCGGCCGCATTCTGACTGCTCAGCACTGGGTCCCGGCTGCCACTCACAAGGCCGGCGAAATGATCAAGTTCGAAGAGGCCGCCGCCTCCATTCCGCAGGTTGAAAAGACCTTCGGCTTCTTCTGGTCGCAGACCTTCGATCCGACCGGCGCCTCCTTCTCCGACGGCTTCGTCAATGAAAACGGCGTCACGATCGTCACGAATGCCTGCACGGGCATCTACAAGGACGACATCATGCCGACCAAGGATGGCGGCATCGGCTACGGCATCCGCCGCCTGATGGCCGAGCGCGCCACGAGCGCCCGTCACGCCGTCGACATCGCCATCGAGCTTCTCGGCAAGTACGGCTACTTCTCGGAAGGCCGCACGTATACGATCGCTGACCCGAACGAAGCCTGGCAGCTGGCCATTCATCAGGGCAATACGTGGGTCGCAAGGCGCGTGCAGGACAATGAAATTATCTACATTCCGAACAACTTCATGATGGACAAGGTTGACGCAACTGACACCAAGAACGTCATCGTTGCTCCGGGCATGATCGAGCGCGCCATCAAGAACGGTCGCTACAAGCCCGCCAAGGAAGGCGTCTACAGCGACTTCAACTACCGCGTTGCCGTCGCTCCGGCCGAACGCCGCTCCGCCGACTACAACTCCAGCCGCAACAACCTCGCCTGGAACAAGATCATCGGCAAGAACATCACGGATCCGGAACAGTTCCCGTACTCCGCCGTCGCCACGAAGAAGTGGACGGTTGACGACGTGAAGGACCTGCTGCGCACGCACGAACACGACATCCAGGAACAGGATGCCCAGTGGACGCATACGAACAGCCTCGGCATCTGCCGCGCCACGACGCATGAGTCCGAAGTGTTCGAAATGAACGCCAATCCGCTCCTCATCACCGGCTATCGCGCACTCGCTCGTCCGTGCGAATCCCCGTACATCCCGTTCTATCCGCTCGCTCGTCCGGCCGAAGGCACGGCCTTCATGAGCTGGGACAAGGCCACGGCCGAACACTTCAAGGGCACGCCGGAATACTTCGGCTGGCGCTCTGAATGGCCGGTCACGACGTTTGTCGCCGCCGCCAATACGTACGACTTCCAGCGTCAGGACCAGAAGGATGTTCGCGCCTTCGTCGAGAAGCTTGAAGCCGGCTGGGAAAAGGATGTTCCTGCCGTCACCGCTCATGCCAAGACTCTTCTCAAGGTCTCCAAGGAAAAGGCCGTCGAATATCTGCATGCCTACAACGTCCGCATGCTGAACGAAGCCCAGGCCGCCGTTGCTGAAAAGCTTGAGGAAAAGGCTCCGTGGACGCTCGCCGTCATGGCCGACAGCATCAATCCGAAGAGCGACGAAAAGGTTGAAGTGGTTCTCTTCTCGAGCGGCAAGCTCGACGCCACGAAGGCCGATCCGAAGCAGACCTGGGGCGGTGTGGGCCGCGCCTCCATTGGCAACAAGATCACGATGAGTCAGAAGCTCGCCCAGCCGGTCAAGGCGGAAGCCCGCGACATTGACGGCGACGGTCTGAAGGACATGGTCTTCACGTTCACGCAGAAGGGCCTCGCCCAGAACATGCTCGCCGGCGTGAACTATGACATCTGGCTCCACACCTACGTCGACGGCAAGCGCGTCGCCGCCATGGACACCGCCTTCATCGAAACCGAAGGCTACAAGGGTCCCGCCAAGCGCACGCAGAACGCCGACCTCTAAGTCGTGAATCCTGCCCGCAGGCCTCCCGGTGAGGAACCGGAACCTGCGGTCGAGTCCATAAGCTCAAGAACAATCGAGGGCGTCTTCCGAAAGGAAGGCGCCCTCGATGCGTTCAGTCGTCAGTACTCGAAGCTGTAGAGCACGTCGAACGCCTGATTGACGCCCGAGGCGGCTTCGAGGTAAAGGCGCGGCATCAGGCGGTAGCGCAGCGTGATGGTCGCGAGCGAGTCGAAGATGCCCACGCCGTACTTGAGCTGAAGGCCGGGGAGGATGTAGCCCGACACGACGACCTGCGAGCTTTCGCCCACGCCCGCCGTGTCGACGCCGAGATCCTTGATGCCCACCGCGTCGCCGATTTCTCCGATGATCCTGCCCGTCTGCGAGACGCCGAGCCCCACAAGCGCCGAAGTGATCATCGAGTTGTCGTCGCTCGACGTGTCGAGCCCCTGTCCACGAAGCAGATAGGAGAGGGTCTGCTGCTGAGAGAGCGCGGGTTCGGAGAATACCGTCACCTTCGGGCGCATGGCGTTGCCCGTGACGCGGATGCCCGCCGTCACGTCGTCCTCGATCGCCTCGGGATTGCGGATGGCCTCGATGTTGAGCTGCGGACGGCTGGGCGGGCCCGCGAAGATCACGTGACCCGTGCGCACGATGAGGTCCTGGCCGTAGGCGTGGAAACGCCCGTCGTCGACGTTGACCTGGCCGTTGAGGCCGAGGCCGCGCCTGGCGTCCTGCGTCACCTTGAGGTCGCCCGAGAGTTTCGCCTTGAGGCCAAAGGCGTCGATGAAGATCTGATCGCCCATGTGCACCACGATGTTGCTGTCGATCGGAATCGTGGCGGTCTTCGAGACCTTGGGCTTCATGTGGCGGTCAAGGAGCACTTCGTCAGACGAGACGCCCGTGGCTGTGGCGGGAAGATCCGCCACCGTGATCTGCGCGGCGGGCACCTCGATCCTGCCGTTGAGCGTCACGCGCTCGGACGAGGCCGCAAGCGAGACGTCGGGCGAGACGGTGACCTTGGCGTACGGGGGAACCGTGATGAGGATGTCGCTGCCTGAGGCATGCACGTTCGCCGTCGGGTGCGCCATGTCGCGCCACTGCGCGTCGCCCGCAAGGTCGAGCGCGCCCTGGCTCGTCTCGAGGCGGCCTTCAAGCGTGGACGTGTCGCCCGCGAAGTCGATCCGGATGTTCGAGGGCTTCATGACGAGGGGCACGGCGCCTTCGGAGACCCTTGCGTCCGTGAGCGCGATGCCGCCGTTGAGGAGCGGCTTGAGCAGCGTGCCCGAGAGCGCCACGTCGACGTTGAGCCTGCCCTCGACCTTTTCGTCCGAACCGATCAGGGTGTTGACGATCGACAGGTCGCCGCCGTTGAAGAGGATGCGGCCGTCTAGCTTGCGGGTTTTGGCGGGATCGATCACGGCGACCGTTGCCTTGAGGTCGGCGTTGTCGCGGATCTTCACGTCGAGCTCGGCTGAGGCGCGCGACTTGTCGGTGCGCGCCTTGAGGCTGACGGTGTCGAGATGCACGACGAGGGGCTCCTCGCCCGTCGTCTGCGTGACGGTCATGCCGTCCGCGTCGACGAGCGCATCGATTTCAGGCAGGCTGCCCGAGGAGAGGTCCCACTTCGCCTTGGCGGTACCGTTGACGGTGCCTGCCACCGTGGTGAGCGGCGGCAGCCAGGGCTTGAGGACGTCAAGTTCCCACTTGCGCAGTCTGAGGGTGGCCGAGCCCTTTTCGTCTGCGCGCAGCTTGTCGTCGATGCAGACGTCGCCCGGCTTGCCGACCCAGCAGTGAGGTTCGAGCACCGCCTCGGAGCTTGAGGCCTTGTAGACGAGGCCCGCGGCCTTGTCCTGATGCCAGCTGCCGATCGGCGTCGAGACGGTGCCGTTGGAGAGCGTGCCCTTCCAGACGAGGGACTTCGTGTCGAAGGCGCCCGCAAGCTTGAGTTCGGCGTTGACGGGCTCGCCTGAGAGATTCACCGTGAGCTCGTGCTTTCGGTCGGTGCCCTCGAGCCTAGCGACGATGTCATGAAGGACGAGGCTCTCGGAGAGGGCGCCGTTCGAGGCGTGCAGCATCATCGAGCCGCCGACTTCGCCAGAGGGCTTTGCGGAGATGTCGCCGCGAAGCATCAGGGCCTCGAGCCTGACGTCGTCGCCGTAGCGAAGGCCCGTGGCCGTGAGGTCGGCCTTGGCGACGGGCTCGGAGAGCGTGCCGCCGATCGTCACGAAGCCCGAGGCGCTGCCTGCGAGCTCCTTCATGTTTCTGCCCAGATCGGGCGCGTCCACCTTGATGTCGGCCTTGATGTTCTTGCCGTCGAGCATGGCGCGGCCCGTGAGTTTATTGGCGTCGAGCGAGACGCTCACGTCGGGGACGTAGACCTTCATGGGGCTCTGCGCGATGGCGGAGCCATGAACGTCGAGGGCGGCGTTATCGATCCTGCCCTTGACGTCGAATTCGGGAAGCTCGACCGACCAGCCCTTCTTGTCGATGCGGCCCGACGTGCGGGAGCTGCCCGAGAGGACGGCCTTGACGGAGGGCGCAAAGTGGGAGACGTCGAGGTTTGCGAGCTTCATGTCGCCGCGCCAGCGGAGCGCGTCGACCCATGTGATCTCGCCAGTGACGCGGCCCGTACCGCCCGCAGTCTTCGCGGTGAGCTCGTCGAGCGTGAGCGAGGTGAGGGTGCCGCGGCCCTTGAGGCCGGCGGTGGCGGACGGAGTGCCCGGCGCCTTGACGCCAAGTCCTGCATCGAGCTTCCAGTTGCGGACGTCGCCCGACATGCGCAGGCTGAAGGCGGAGAGCGAGGTCAGGTCGGCAGGGTTTGCACCTTCGAGCGGCAGCTTGAGGCTGGGGGAGACGAGCGTCACGGAGAACGGGAGGCCCGCAGTGGCGGGATCGGCCGCAAGCAGGAACTTGGCGGGCACGGGACCTTCGGCCACGGCCGCAAGCGAAACCTTGCCCATGACCTCGCCCACGAGCGTCACGTCGGCCTTCTCGCCGCGCACGGGCGCGACGGAGAGCCTGGTGTTCGCACGAAGGTCGAGCGGCCACTTGCCCGAGAGACGTGCGCGCCCCTTGAGGGAGCCCGTGGCTTCGGGCATCTTCAGGTCGAGGCGGCGGATCTCGACTTCGCTCGCCTTCATGGAGGCGTCGAGCCTGAGTTCGTCGATGACGACGGGCGAGGCGCCCGCAAGCTTGAGGTTGGTGGCCTCGAATTCGGAGACGTCGAGCGAGAAGGGAAGACTCACCTCGGGCAGCTCTGTGAGGAGCGGCTTCGAGAAGAGGTCGGCGAACATTTTGTTGAGCTCGGTCGCGTCGAACGTGATCACGGGCTTTCGGGCCTCGAACTTGGCCTTGATCTCGGCTGCGCGACGCTCGGCAACCTTCCTGTCCTCTTCGGCCCTTTCCTCGGCTGTCTTCTCGGAGCCGGGCAGCGCGACCGCAAGCGAGCGGATGCGAAGGGGTTTGACGGAGAGCGCCTCTCCGATCCAGGAGGCGGAGGCGCCGAAGTAGGCTAGCGTCACCTTCGTGCCGTCGGCGGTGAAGTCGAGGCTCGTGATTTCGGCGTTGTCGAGCGATACGGGCCACGGCATGGTGACGGGGCCCGTATCGGCGGAGGGGGCGGACGGGTCGGAGGGCGGCAGCGATGCGGAGTCGAGTACGCCGTGCGGGTGCAGGATCTCGAGCTTCGTAACGGCGATGCGGCGCTCGGAGAGGAGCGCGTCCCGGTCGAGCCTCAGCGTGATGCGGTCGGCGCCTGCAGTGAGGCCCGGCATCTCGTAGGAGAGGTCTGTGATCGTGAGGTCGAAGAAGCCGCCCTCGATCGAGCCCGCCTTGAGGCCGGGCACGAGGGGAAGGGCCGTGCGAAGCAGCATCTGCTGGCCCGACGGCGTGGCGACGAGCCATGCGAGGCCCGCGGCCGTCAGCACGAGAACGCCGCCGGCGCTGAGAAGAACTTTGGCCGAACGTCTCATAGTTCAGCTCCGAGACCGATGTAGAACTGGAGACCGTCGTCCTCGCCGGCGTCTGCGGCGACGGGTTTGGCGACGTCAAGCTTGACGGGACCCACGGGGGAGTTCCAGCGGATGCCGATGCCGGCGCCACGCTTCCAGTCGAAGCTCGCGAAGCTGTTGCTGGCTTCGCCCACGTCGAAGAAGACGGCCGTCCACCACTTGCCCGTGAGGTTGTACTGATATTCGATGCTGCCCGTCACCATGCAGGATGCGCCCGTGAGGCGTCCCTCGCTGTCGCGCGGCGAGATGGACTCGTACTTGTAGCCGCGCACGGAGCGGTCGCCGCCCGCGAAGAATCGCAGGTCGGGCGGGACTTCGTCGAAGTCGTTCGTCTTGATCTTGCCCGCGCTGCCGCGCACGACGAAGCGGTGTCCGCGCCAGGGCGTGCGGATGAGCGTGCCGTGGGCCTGCATGATGATGAAGTCGACGTCGCTGCCGAGATAATGGGTGCCCGTGTCGATGCTGTAGCGCTGGGTGTCGCCCCAGTAGGGCATCATGCCGCCCCTGCTGCGGGTGCGCGAGAAGCTGATGCTGGGATAGACGAGCATGGTGTTGCTCGAGACGCCTGCCTGCGTGAACGAGTCGAACATCCAGTGGACGCCGATCGAGCGTTGCCAGCCCGTGGAGAACTCCCAGTTGCGCGAGAGCGCGAGCGTCATGTTGTTGGAGTCCGTGTCGTTGACGACGTCTCGCTTCATGGCGCCTTGGGCGAGCCAGTATTCCTCAAGCGGATTGGCGACGACGGGAATCTTGTAGGAGAGGTCGACGAGTTGCTCGTCCGAGGAGACCTCGGTCGAGGACGAGAGGCTGTGGCCGCGGCTGTTGATCCATGGCTTCTTCCAGCCGAACTTGGCGCGCGGGCCCGTGTCGGTGGCGTAGCCGAGACCGACTTCGAAGATATTGGCCGCGCGGGGCGTGACGTCGCAGTTCATCGGCAGCTCGGTCGTGCCCGCATCGCGCGCGGCCTGGAAGTCGGGCGCGACGACTGCGGACTTGAACCATCCCACGGAGGCGAGCTTCTGGTTGAAGTCGCCGAGCACGTCGGCGTTGTAGTAGTCGCCCTTCTTGAAGGGCGTCATGTTGCGAAGAAGCTCCTCGTCGATCTGCGAGCCCGAGAAGGTCACGTCGCCGAAACGCCAGCGCTCGCCGGTCTCGTAGTCGATGGACCAGACGGCCTCGCGAAGAGGAATGGAGACGCCGAGCTGGCTCTTGACGAATTCTGCGTCGAAGTAGCCGAGCTGCAGGGCCGCGTTCGTGAGGGAGCTCTTGAACTCCTCGTACTTGGCGTGGTTGAGCACGTCGCCCTTCTTGGGGACGCGGCGCTTCTGAAGAAACTTGAAGACACGCTCGTCGGCGCCCGGGCCCGTGACGTGCACGTCGACGTCGGAAATGAGAACGGGCTCGCCCGGAACGACCGTGATCTCGAGACTACGCTTGTCCTTGACCGTCATGGAGACCGCGGGCTGGTAGTAGCCGAGTGCGCGCAGGGAGAGCCTGACGGCCTTGTCGACGTTCATGCGGGCGGCGGGCGTATCGGTGTAGCCTGCCTTCTCGAGTGGTTCGACCCAGGCGCGGGCGTTGGCCGCCAGATCACCGTCAAGTCCCTTGATGTCGATCCTGAGCGTGTCGGCGGCGAGCGCGGAGGCGGAGCAGAGTGAAAGCGCCAGAACGGCGGTCAATGAACGGCGCACGGCGTATATCCTTCGGAGTGATGAACACGTGCCGGACGCAGGGCCCGGCCAATTCATGAGTGTAGCCCATGTGGCGCGCCCGCAAGGCATCAGTTGCAACCTCAAACCATTTGCCTGAAATCGAATGGGGCGCAGGCGGCGACGGAGGCTTTCAGAGCAGCGTGCGGGAGATGTCGGCGGGGGTGACGCGTCCGATGACAGGCGCGCATGCGCCTGTGAGGACGGTGAGGCGCAGGCTGCCGAAGGCGGCGTGCGTGGCGAGGACGGAGCGCCCCTCGGGATCGAGGACGACGGGACGGCTTTCTTCGTCGAGCGTGAGGCGCCAGCCCGAGCCGCCGCGGTTGAGCTTGATTTCGGACTCCTTCATGCCCCAGGCGCGGAAGAAGGGTTCCGAGTCGCCGCTCTCGGCGCACTGGCGCACGATGGCGGAGGCGGCCTCGCCGAAGCTCATGCGGGACATGCCCTCGATGCTGCGCACGGGGCGCATCGTCTCAAGGTCGAGTCCCATGACGGGATCCTTGACGGAGGCGATGCCGAGCGCAATGCTCGTGCCCGTGTGGGCGATGCAGAGCGCGGTGCGGCGTCCGTCCTTGAGAAGATAGGGAGCGTAGGGCGGCTCCTCGACGAGTTCGGCGTCGAGAATGCGCGCGGCGGCGCTTGCGAGAATGCGGCCCCAGCGGGTCTGGCGGCGGCGCACGGGGTGGCAGAAGGCCGTGATGCGGCTGCGGGTCGCCTCGGGAAGCGTCGCGGCGAGCGACTCCTCGAGTTCGGCTGGAGCGGATTCGAAGTCAAGCAGAAGCACGGCGGGGTTCGGGGTGCTGCTGAGCTTCTCGATTGGGGACATGATGAGGCGGACCGTATTGAAGATGAATGGATTCGGGACGGATCAGGAGGATTCGCCCGGGCGCTGACAGTGTACAGAAAACGCAGGCTTAGGGCGGACGGATCATCCTTATGGATGGATTTCCGAAAAGCGGGAAGCCGCAAGGCCTGCGAGGGCCCAGAGGACGATGATGAATCCGACGAAGGAGAGCGAGGCGCCCCAGCCTGCGGGGAGGAGCGCGGCGAAGACGAGGGGACCGAGGCCCGCGCCGAGGTAGCCCACGCCTTGGCTGAGCGCCGAGAGTCCGAGCATGTGGGCCGAGGAGCGCGTCTTCCTTGCCATCAGGATGAAGGCGACGGAGAGCATGGAGCCCTGAGGGGCGCCCGCAAGGATGCTGCCGAGGAAGATCCAGGGGCCGCCAAGCGTCCAGAACCAGAGGCCTGCGAGATAGGAGAGGGACATGAGGGCTTCTGAGGCCCATTCGGAACCGCAGTGCTTCATGAAGCGGTCGGTGAGGATGGAGGCGGGGAGGCCCGAGACGAGATAGAGGGCGAGGGCAGCGCCTGCGGCGTCGGCGCTGACGCCCTGTGTCTGGAGATAGGGCGGGAGCCACGCGGCGACTGTATATATGAGGAGCGACTGCAGCCCCATGACGGCCGTGACGGCCCATGCGCCGGGATGGCGCCTGAGGGATGGGGCGCGAAGGAGCATGGCGGAGGGGCCCGACGAGCGGCCGAAGGCTGCGAGCCAGAGGGCGAGGACGACGGCGCCGAAGGCGGCCCACGCGAGGAAGGCCGACTGGGTGAAGTCCGTGAGGGCCGCAAGCGGATGCGAGGTGAGTGCGCCGATCGAGCCCGAAAGGCCGACGACGCCCGTGTAGATCCCGAGGAGCGCACCTGTCTTCGCCTCGTTCTGCGTCTTGACCACGACGGGCATGAGGACGTTGAGGGCGGCGATGCCCACGCCGATGAGAAGCGTGCCGAGAAGGAGCGCGGGATAGCTCGGCGCCGTGCGCACGAATCCGCCGGCGGCAAGCACGCCGAGAAAGACGATGACGGCGCCGTAGAGTCCGAAGCGGCGGGCTGCGTCCGGGGCGGCGAACGAGAAGAGCCCGAAGGCCGCAACCGGAAGGGCGGCCGCAAGGCCGTATTCGGAGGCGGAGAGGCCGAGCTCGGAGGTAAGGCGCCCTGCGAGCGGGCCTACGGCCGTGATCGGACCGCGCATCTCGAGCGTGGCGGCAAGAATCAGGGCGAGCACTGCAATGGGCTTGAGATGAGTCATGAAGGTGGTGGTTGTTGAAGAGGCGCGCGGGCGCCTCCGGAATGGTCCAGAAGAAGATACCTCCAAATGCGGTCGAAGTCCATGCGCGGCGAAAGATCGGGTGACGGGGAATGATGGCCTGAGGAGGTTTTCTAGGTAGTAATACGGATTTTGACGCAAATGTTTGACAAACGTGCCGGAGTCGTGTTTAATTCCAATCCTTCGCTGACGACGCCAAGTCATCAGCGAATAAATTTGACAAAGAGTTGA
>OJSD01001167.1_pt1 | contig 31651 bp, 23 predicted proteins | sample 1599391 | NCBI WGS metagenome assembly OJSD01 (sample SAMN04168656, study PRJEB22393) | human gut metagenome | biome: human gut microbiome; feature: stool | host: Homo sapiens | collected 2014-03-17 | reverse complement strand
GGTCAGGCCGAACAGGCCCGCGCCCACGACCACCAGATCGGGATACTCCACCGCACCAGTCATAAAAACAACCTTCCAAAACAGTCAGTTCAATTGCAAATGCACACTGCCAATGTGCGTTTCGCGTTCATGATACTCGCATACCACGAATGAACGCAGCCGATCCATACTCCGAGTTATTCATCTCCAAAGATTCTTGCCCACGTCTCCATGGAGGTAATCCCATAAGACTGGTATTGGGCAGACAATCGCTTCCAATTCTTCAGAATCTTGCGTGTAAGCCGATATCCTTCCATCATGCTCTTACGGAAACGTTTGTTGTCTCGCTTTAGCCATGCCACACCATTACCGTCTGGCGTGGTCACCAATGCTGAATTAACATGGTCAAAGGCAAGCCAAGTCCAAGCAGTATCGCGTGCGGGGATGGCCGCATCCGGACGAGTGGCTTTATCGGGATTGGCCTTCTTAATAAAGCTCTTCGCGATAAGGCCGACAGCCGCCTTGTACCGGCTTTTCATAGTCGATGGATGGTTCTTTGGCGGTTCAACCTCGCCAGCTGGCTCAGGGAACTCCTCAAAACTCTCCTTGGACTGAGCATCAGGATATTTTGCTCGCAGTTCACGCACTTCGCCAAGTTTCGTCGGCAAGCAATCTACAAGGTACTGTGGGCCTCGAAGAATATCCCTTAGCGCCATATGATGCAATGCCATGGCGGAGTACACAAACCGAAGCCCGAGACTGGCATCACCATACAAGGTCTCCACCAACATGCGAGGCGGCCTATCCGGATACGTCAACAATGCCGCGAGCCAACGGTTACGCTCAGTAAAGTATTCCTCCCACGAACGTGCTGGATCCTTGTCATGCCATGCTTGATGCCATACAGCCACACCTGGCAGGCAGACTGTGGGAAATCCTGCTTTCTTGGCACGAAGACCATATTCAATGTCATCGAATTTGATGAACACCGGCATGGAGAGACCGATTTTCTTCACAACCGCAATCGGAATCAGACACATCCACCACCCATTGAAGTCTTCATCGATGCGCTGATGACGATCCGGAGAGTCACGGAGCGGTTCCACAGAGAAATCATGGTTGTATCCCATGCTCTTGGACGGGTACATCCACATTCGTTGCGCATTGATCCGCTCACCTTGCGTATACAACATGGTGCGATTATCCAAATGGAACATGCCGCCGCCGACAAGAACTGGTCGCACCGTGTAATCAGAGAATTGGATTGCACGCAGAATCGATTCCGGTTCGCTGATGGCATCATCGTCCAACAGCAGCACAAAATCACTATCACCGGCCTTAGCCGTTTCATACATGCCTCGGGAGAATCCTCCAGAACCACCCAAGTTCGCTTGCTGAATGTATGTAAGCTGTTCGCCTAGATTATCGGCAACCTCATCAAAGTCCTTCTGATCCTTAACTAAGTCGCTGCCTTGATCCGTGCAATACACTGTATCCAAACGTTCGCGCAATGCCGAAGCACCGGCGATAGTACGCAATTGATCCATACAATATGAGGCGCGATTAAAGGTCGTGATGGCGATAGACAGGGTTGTCTCATGCTTAGCGGTACGCGCCTCACGGGGTACAGACCATGTAGCATCAGCAATGGTCACGGAACCATCAAGCGATTCCGCATCGAACCAGAAGTAACCGCCATCCATAAGACCTGTCATCGGCACGTCTATGCATACACGAGTTTCAGACTCCGAAGCCGTTGTCGTCTTCGTCGAAACCGGATAAATCAGTCCACGACCTGTGGAACGGAATACGCTGATTTTGGAGTTTCCCTGAACTGTCGCTTCGAATCGCACCGTTTTTACACTGGTCCAACGGCGCCAATATGCAGCGGGGAATGCGTTGAAGAATGCGCATCCAGACATGTGACCACGATTTTTCAAGGTTATAGAGGTACGCCCCGCAATTTCAAACGAATCGCAAGACACTCCTGCAGACGACCCGGCATTGCGAAGCAAGCGTTGCAATGTGGACTGATTCATGGAGCCGAATTCCAAACGGCGCATGTCAATACGGGAGTCCAGCGTGGTCTCCGCAACATGCGGACGAGTCCAATCAAGCGCATACAGCGGGAGAGTTTGCTCAGCGTCCTTGACCGGATACACAACACGCATAACCGTTTCCCAGGTGTTGTTTGCCCCGGCATTCTTCATAGAAGCCTTCTGATTCATGCATCCTCTCCTATCACCATGTGCGTTCATCTACTCATCGTAGTGGCTGCCTCGCACTTTGGACAATCCGTCTGCATAGTCAGTGCACAGGATTTGCTCGAATCCGAATAACCGTACGACGCCGGTTTTTTATATGACATTCCCGTCCTAAAATCAGAAGCGCGTACGTACATCAGTACAAAGGAGATGATGATCATGATTCTCAGAAAGAAAATCATTCGAAGCATCGCAGCCATAACCGCAACTCTTTCGATGCTTGCCTTACCCATTGCCTCAGCCAATGCGGAAGAGATCGTCTCACCGCCATATCCCGAATACACTGGCTGGGTTGTTCAGGATGGTGAGCATTATTGGTTCGATTCCGGTACCATGGCACGTTCAAAGGAAATCTACGATCCGAGCAGTAATGCCTGGTACTGGCTCGACGCAGATGGAACAATGGCACGCAACAAAGATGTTTATCAGCGTTCCAATGGTGGTAAATGGGTTAGGTACGATTCCAATGGCCATATGATCAAGGGCGAGGATTACCGATATGGCGGCTGGTATTATTTTGACCAGACAACCGGCGCTATGGCCAAAGGTATGAAGTATATCGGATCCAATGGCGGCAAATGGGTGTATTACGACTGGACGACCGGCAAGATGGCGCACGGCGAGCAGTATGTGAACTATGACGCGCAGCATACCGGCTGGTACCTGTTCGATCAGTACACCGGTGCCATGTTCCACGGCGATACCTATATCCGATCCAATGGCGGCAAATGGGTTCGCTATGACCGAGTGACAGGAAAGATGGTCAAGGGCTTGCATTATCAGGATGGAGCCTACTATTACTTCGACCAGACCACTGGCGCCATGGCGCATGGACGCGTGTGGGTGCCCGAATGGAACTCATATGCGACCTTTGATTCCGTCTCTGGCCGCTATGTTAGCAAGGATTCAGGCAATAACAATCCGGGAAATACCGGAGGAGAAAACATCCGTGGTCGATTCTGCAAGAAGAGCGAAAAGGGCCAGCAGCGTATCGATGGCGACGGTACACTTATCGTCTGCGAATGCCGCAACGGGAACAACACCCCGCATTGGTATGCCAAGTAGATAACAACCACCGTATGATTCCGTATGATTCTTGGAAGAATCCGGAGATGCCTCCGCTTTCTTCCAAGAATCATTTCCATTGAATCACATACGTAATCGCTATAGCGATATATGAAAATGCCGTTAAAGCCGCCACAGAAATAGCTAATACTCTGCGATTGATATTTTCATCCCTAATAAAGTTGGGGAACAACAGCGCAGCAAGCGGCAATACCGGTATGAAATACCTGTTCTGCAATCCCGAAGCATATGCATCTACATTTCCAACCCATGTGATTGACATTGCCACACACGATAATACGTAATACAGAACTATAATTAATACTATTAATCCAACCTGCAATTTATTTATATTTTTATAGCTCATATGCACAATCAGAAGCATCATAATAGCGATAAGCACTGGAGCCATAACGATTAAAGGCAACTGAATTTCTTCCGTTCCTGTAAAGAACTGAAGATTTCTTCTTGAATTCACCAATTGCCCATTAATCTTCTCAGTATCAAAATCCATAGGCTCGAACAACGACCGGCCGATAAGCGGAAATATTTTCCAGGAAGATTGCAGTAACTGCCCCTCAAGCTCGTGTGTCTTCTCCAATGGAACACGATTCGGGGCAACCGATATCTGCGAGGTCTTCGCCCGCCAAAGCCACATGGAGACAAAAGCAGTGAGAGCAGGAAGCGCCAAGGTGATCTTTTTTACGCATCCGTGAGCCTTAGGAATCAAGAACAATACAAATAATGCGATGATGAAACAGGTAATCTTGACTTGTCCGAGCAGAGCTCCCATCATGCAGAGCAGAGCAATATGCCAGTATTGCAACATGTCATCCCGTTGATACAAACACAGAACAACCGCAATGAACAGCAGACAATAGCTGTTGGTGACGGCATCAGCTGTCGGGAATATCATTGAAAAAAATGTGGTAGGAAGAATCGCTATAGCCAGAATGATATTGACATAAGATTTGGCTACCCATATTGCCACGGCAATAATAGTGGCCGAGCAGATCAATGTTGCCACACTCGATACGCGAAAATTCCCGCGCACAATAAGACTGGGAAAATAGACAAAGGGAGCATTCACCGCAGTGTTGTTGAAGGTTATTATCTTCCCGTGGTCACGGTAAACCACCCAATCATGGTATTCATCAGAAAATACCGGAATTATATTCCCCGCTCTGATTTGCAGGATTCTGGCCCAATGCGCCATTGCATCGTTAAAACAATGCTGTTTGCCACAGAAAATAAGAATGCACCCTGTTGTGATTGTGCCGATCCAGTACAGCAAGGAAATATAACCAGAGGCATGAGGCTCCACATGTTTCAGTTCACGTTGACGCTTCCCCGAATAATGCCGCGGCAAAACAGCCTCCCCCTACTATGAAAAACTGGTTTTGATGCAATCACAACCAGTAATCGCATCAAAACCAGTCTATCTCACGCTGCCAAACTCAGCCGCGGCCAGTGGTCGAATCGAACCAGTGCCAGTCATTCCATTCAGGAACCCAGACCCGCCCCTTCTGCATAGCGCCGGTGGTCTTGTCGAAGTAGTACCACGAGTTATCGTGGCGATCTAGTCCCTTGACCATTTTTCCGGTGGAGAAATCATACCTAACCCATTTTCCACCGTTGGAGCGGACATAGGTGTCGCCGTGGAACATGGCACCGGTGTGCTGGTCGAACAGGTACCAGCCGGTATGCTGCGCATCATAGTTCACATACTGCTCGCCGTGCGCCATCTTGCCGGTCGTCCAGTCGTAATACACCCATTTCCCGCCGTTGGAGGAAACGTGTTTCATGCCCTTGGTCATTGCGCCGGTCGTTTGATCGAAGTAGTACCAGGCGCCATATCGGTAATCCTCGCCCTTGATCATATGACCGTTCTTGTCATACCTGACCCACTTGCTGCCCGCAGGGATATACACGTCCTTGTTCACAGCAAGGGAACCGTCTTTATCAAACCAGTACCACGCATCACTTGCAGGATCGTATACCTCTTTGGAGACAGCTTTCACACCATTGTCATACCAGTAATGCTTACCGCTTTCCGTTACCCAACCATTTGCTCCAGGCTTATATTCGCCATAGCCTGCATGAATTCTTGCATTCCAGACGATTCTCTTCGCCACCGGATCAGTAACGGTTACCACTGTTCCATGACGATTAGGAATGCTGCGTCCATCAACGTTGGTCGTGGTAATACGGCGAGTACTATGCCATCCGCTGGCCAAACTCGACGACTGCGTAACGAAAGTGCCGGCAGTTCCATCAGCCTTACCATACGGATAGTCCTTGAGCTTATCGGTATAGAAGAAGTACTGCCCGTTGTAATACGTCAGGGACGGACCTTCATAACCGGTCACGACATTATCGTTCACCAAACGCCATGCCTTAGGATTCCCAGCCTGAGACAGATCGCCGATGGAATAAATCTGATTGGTGACACCATTCTTCTTGATGCTGAGGTAGTACACACCGTCCTTTTCGAACAATGACGGGTCAAGCCAGTTGCTGGTCTTCGTATCAGGAAGCTTGATCGGATTCAAACTGCCGTAGCTTAGCCTCGGTTGAGCTCCCGGATCGACTGCGGGATCCGCTCCAGGCTGCAACCCTGACACCTTGACAATGTAGGGATACATATAATCCTTCTGCGCATTGCCGTGAAAATCGCCATAGTATCCGAGAGTGGTCACGATCCACATATCGCCGTGGCTGTCAACGAACCCGTCGGTTCCTGCGGAATCGTACTGGCCGTCCTTAAGACCATTGGTATAAGGCATTACCGAAGGAGCAAGGTTCGTTGGACTGCCGCTGTTAGGGTAGCTCCAGTTCACCAAATCCTTGGAATATCCCATCATCGGGGTAAAACGCCATCCCAAGTTCTGCTGCTTCTGCACATAGCCGCCAAGAATCCAGAATGTACCATCTTTATAGGTAATACTCGGATCATGAATAGCGTTGACATAGTTCGGCTTCCCCGAGACATGCGCACTGCCATTGCCGTCAGCCTTATACGCCGTACTGATCTGCTGGAAATCAGCGCCGTTATACGACATATACACCGTATCGGAGCGGTCTGAATCACTGTTCCAGAAAACGCCGACCTCCATATCCGGGTAGTCCGTTTCGGCAGCGGATGCCACCTGGACCCCGAATGAAGCTGCCATAGACAAAGCGCCTAGCAACGCAATGCAACTCTGTATTTTTCTTCTCATTTGCTTGTCCATTCTTGAAGGACTATTACTTCCCTCAAAGTTCCTCGTAAATGCAACTTACGCAGGATTCATCCGATTTGCTTAATCATAAGCGCACGGTCGCTCAATAACGCATATTCACGGTTCCTGTCATCACGAATCACGAAGCTGCAAGCATTATCGTCAAGCGCAACGCCGACCGCATCGGTCGTATTGAGATTGTTCGGACTTGGCGTACGAAGCGATGTAATCAGACGGAATTCTCCATTATTAAACAAATTGAGCGACATCTCGAAATGTACAGTCTGATGACCATGTTTGCCCATCTTCAGCACCTTTGAGCCGGTGTCATAAGTGATTCCGCCACGACGGATATCATGCAATGCAATAGCGAGATAGAAATCCCCTGGCTCATCATACTGATATTCCACGTCGAACTTAAAAGTATCCGCGCTGGTACACACTTTAGGAGAAACCGCAATGGTTTTCAGCAATGGGCACCGTTCATTCAAACCATTTGGATAGCCGCCACGTTCTTCTTGACGTTTTCGTTCAGCCTTTTCCTCAGCTTCAAGATTGGCCAAGGTATACTGTTGCGATACAGTTTCCGGATCACCAATAGCTTCCACTTTGCCATCGGCAATCATCATTGCTCTTGAACAATATTTCTTAACAGAATTCATATCGTGAGTAACGAGAATGACTGTTTTGGTCGGATCTTTCTTGATTTCCGTAAAGAAATCGTCGCATTTGCGTTGGAATGCCTCATCGCCAACAGCAAGGACCTCGTCAAGGACCAATATGTCTCCCTGTGCCTTAATCGCCACAGAAAAAGCAAGGCGGACCTGCATACCGGAAGAATAATTCTTCAGTTTCTGATCCATGAACTCTTCGAGTTCAGCGAATTCGACGATGTCGTCGTACATCGCATCGACTTCTTCATGCGTGAATCCCAGAAGAGAGCCATTTAGATACACATTCTCGCGACCAGTGAGTTCCGGATTGAATCCCACTCCCAGTTCGATAAAAGGAACCAGTTTGCCAGAAACAGTGATAGAACCATTTTCCGGATAGTAAATCTGCGAAATAAGTTTCAGCAGGGTGGATTTGCCTCCACCGTTCCGGCCGACAATGCCGAAGAACTCACCTTGATGAACCTCAAAACTGATGTCTTTGAGAACTTCCTGCTTCTTATACCCCTTGATGCCTCTGGCCCAATTGATAAAAGCCTGCTTAAGACCGGTAGCCTGCTCCGTCGGCAACTTAAAGCACTTGGAAACATGACTCGCAGACAGAACTACCGGATTCTTAGAGTAATCAACCTTTTTGATGGTTTTTTCTTCAGACATTACATAACCTCTGCGAATTTGCGGCTATTACGACGAAATAGCGTTATGCCGAGCCACAGCAAGACAACGGTCAGAATAAGGGGAAGCAAACGAACACCCCAATTGTTGAATTGATTCCAAATAGTCGGCTGGGTGTCAGGAGCGATGAAATTATGACGAATGTCCTGAATTGCCTGCGCGAACGGATTGATGAGTTCCAACCTGGCAATATCAGCCAACAATCCACCGCGATTAGTGACATATGTCAATGGGTAAATAATCGGCATACCATAGAAGATCAACTGCTGAAGGACATCCCAGATATGGGCAATATCACGGAAGTACACGTACATCGTTGCCATAAGTAATGTGATGGCAAGCGTCACCGCATAAAGCTCAATAATGCTTAGAGGAAGCAGCACAACTCTCCAAGTGAAATGGACCCTCGCGATAAGAGCAAAAATCAGCACGACGATAAGATTGATGGCGTAACTAATCATCGCACCAACTGTCGCCGAAACCACCACTATGTAGTTAGGGAAATGAATCTTGCGAAGCAAATCGCCTCGGTCGACCACGGATCGCAATCCAACGTTCGTCGATTCGGTAACAAACTGCCACGAGCTGATTCCCAGCAGCAGAACGACCGGATATGTAGACGTACCATCCGACATCCGCAGGAATTTGCCGAATACCACATACATCACGCAGAACATCATCAAAGGCTTAAGCACCGACCATGCGATGCCCAAGAAAGATCCCTGATAACGGAGCTTAAAATCCGTCTTCACCAAACCTTGCAGGACGGTCCATGCGTACCCGTATCTGTCCCGCATACTCTTCACCAACTGTTTCACAAGTTGTATTCTATCAGTGGCTGTTCTTCAATTGTCCACAGCTGCCAAATACCTGAAATTCCATTACATCAGGCATCGCGCATGATGCTCAATGTTCGTTCAATACCTTCCCTGATGGAGTATCTCATGTTCCATCCCAGAGATTGCAGCTTTCGGCCATCCATAAGCGCTATGGATGCAGTGGAGTACCCTTTCGTCTCCAGTGAATCGGGAAGTTCATATCTTAATCCAACTCCACACTGCGAAGCAATCAAGGAAGCCAAATCCTTCAGCCGGTAGTCCGAAGCAGGTGCCGCGATATTGTAGGCTTCTCCCGTCTCACCTTCAAGCAGGCAGTACAATAGCCCAGCAACGGTATCGGCGACGTACGCGTATGAAAACAGTTGCTCACCCTTGCTTTTTAGGACAATATCTTCTTTCGAAAGCCCTTTATGAATGAACTGAGAAAGCGCTTTGCTGTCATCTTTATGCAGAGTCGGACCATATGAACGAGCTATGCGAGGAATAACAAAATCGATTCCATATTGCTCGAAATAAGCACGGCAAAGCGATTCACCCAAACGCTTAGCTTCCGGATAGCCTGCACGAAGTGTATTCGAATCGATATATCCACAGTATTTTTCGTCAAAACGCTCTGTGTCCCCGCGATTCTGTCCGTAAATCTCCACAGACGAAGCGAAAATAAATCTGCTTCCCCTCTGCCCTAACTGAGACTCACGAGAATATTCAAGAAGATTCTGCAAACCAATCACATTGGACGTAATGGTCGAAACAGGTTCAGCAGCATACGCTCGGGGATGTGTTGTACTAGCAAGATGAATGACGATATCTGACGGATAAGATGGATGGGCTCCTGGCTCAGACACATCCATCTGTACAAAACTAAAATGCGACTCATCGAAATAAGGGAATCTGTTCTGAGCTCGACTCTTGTTACGCCCGATTGCAATGATCCTGCAATCAAAATGCGGATCTTCGTTCTTCTTCATCAGGACATCTATCAGGAAAGTACCGATCATTCCTGTTGCACCAGAAATAGCGATGGTTCTACCCGTCAACTTATCCCAATGAATCGGAAGATTCGCACAATATGCCAGATCTTCTTGATAAAGAGGGGACTTAAAACGGTCAGGCACGATTGACTCCTCGTTTTATTTCAACCAAGTATCCTCGTCAGCAGTGATATAAGCTTTGAATAGCTCCAGATCGCCCTTGGTCGTCAACTTGATATTCTTATCGGATCCTTTAGCGAAGTGCAAGGTCTCTCCAAGATCCACCATCATCGTATTCGTATAGCTGGAGCCATAGATACCAATATGCTCATCAAAAGCCTTACGATATGCAGCAAGCAATTTCCCATATCGATAAGCCTGCGGGGTAGAAACACGACGCAATTGTTCTCTTGGCACATACTGCTTCGTAGTTGATGTGTTTTCTTGGTTAATCACAAAAATCTGCTCGTTATACGGCAATGAAGTCACGGCATTACCATATTTATTGCAAACCGCTATCACATCAGTCAAAACATCAGCATCTATTAATGGACGAATACCATCATGAATAATGACATTATCCTTCTCACGGATTTTATCGACGAGATGCTCAACACCATTCCTGATGGATTCCTGTACGCTTGAACCACCACGCACAATCCACTTGAGTTTATCGATATTAAATTGCTTAGCGTACGCTTCCACCATGGTTTCCCATCCTTCAATGCACACCACCTCAATGGCATCGATGTCGGGATGTCGCTGGAAACTTTCCAATGTGTAAATCAGAACGGGCTTATCAAATACATTAATGAACTGTTTTGGTATGTCCTGTCCCATCCTAGTGCCAGATCCACCCGCAACCACAATTGCAACGTTCTTAATGGATTTTACTTGGTCCATCCTAAAATTCCTTGAGACTTATCGCTTGATATATTCTTCAATAACCTGCTCATCAAGTTGGGCAAGCATTTTCCGATCCACGTGTTCAAAATGCAAACCGATGTCGTTCGGCAAGGCATATATATTACCGTAGGCCTGCGTCAGCAAGTACATATAATTTGTCGGTACCGGATATCTTCTACTTTCAAATTGCTGAGAATCTAACGGGTAGATTTCATCCAAGCCGCTTATCCACTCGAATCCACTCGGATGATCCATATTGTCATATGCTCGGATAATGCCAGCCGCCTTTTCCCGAGAACACACTATTCCAGTCTTCCGCATCTGATTAAGCTGAGCATCAAAAACATCAGTGATAAGTTTCCCAGCTTCTGTTTCCGCCGAAACATAGACGTTATTATCCCAAGCAGCACGAATATGCGAATTTGATTCAGCTTGTTCGATGGCAGTTTTCCGGTATTCCTGCACTTTGACGAACATATCATGACTGACATCAGCCACCCAATCGAATGGGAACAAATCAATAAAGCCCGGGACACGAGTATCACGTGGGGCAAAACGAATTTGTCTGCAATGCACAATACGGTCCCAAACAACGGTGATTCGATACTCTGAATCACCGGCGAGAACTTTTTGTAGTCGTTCCAAATCATCACGCATGATGCCCAAATCAAGGTCATCATCCCATGGGATAAATCCGTGATGTCTTACAGAGCCAAGCAAGGTTCCGCCGACCAGCCAGTACTGATTAATCCCATTTCGTCTACAGATTTCCGCAAAATCGCAAAGCATTCGATTGAGAGCAGTTTGCAGTAGTTTGAGGTCGCCCCCAGGCTCAGGTAATCCAAGGAAAAACCTTTTGCGCGTTTCTAAATCAGTCTCGTTGGGAAGACGATATTGCGCCCAGAAACGGATATCATCCTTCGCACGCTCTGCAATCTGCGCACGCTGCATTTCATTGAGGCTCCTGCAAGAATCCTCGTTGATTCTCTGCATGCCAGATATGGCATCACGAATCTCATGCAAAATCATCTCTTGCGCCTGCAAAGCATCACGTAGACGATTATTCTCATTTTCCAAGGAGTCAATTCGTCCCATCAGCTTCTGCATAGAACGCTCAGACGGCCAGAAAAGCCTTTCACGCAGGCGCCTTGCCAGAGATACCATAATCTTCTTCCTTCATTCAGTATTAAAGCAAAATAATACCGCATATGCTCTTATGAGCATATGCGGCTAGGCTTAGCGGATTATCTCAAATTAATCCATCTTGAGATAATTCTTCCAATACTCAATCGATGTCAATTCCGCACGCGCAGCAGCATATTCTTTACGAAGTCGATTAATATTCGCCTTGTAATATTTGAGATCACGCATATAACGCTTCTTAATCTCCTGATAGCGCTGGACATCCTTAGTTCGAATGGTTCCTTTGCGGTTATACCAGTCCAGAACTACGAGCTTATGCTTGCCACGAATCGCTCCAGCAGGATATAGCCATCCCTGCAGCGGAATCACCGCGTATCCAGCACCGTCTTTCTTGATGTATCTCTGATTATTATCAGTAATCAGATCTTCAAGACGTTCCGCCAAACTACGCGACTTGTCTCCATCGATAAGCTGCCTGTCAACGTTCTTGATGCTGAAACCAGCGAGTTCAGGATCTTGGTCAGCTCGCGACTGGAGAGTTTCGAAATCAACAAGCTGCTCCTTGTTGCGGTTTGCCGCCATAAAGCTTTGTTCCGACTGCCCTGGCTTCTTGATGAAGGACGGGCCCTTCAAGAAATCTTCAAACGCATCCAAGCACAACTCCGCGTTTTCATAGCCGAATTTCTTCAACTCAAGACGGATATTATTGTGTAGTTCACGCATAAAGTCAGCGCCAGGAGCCATGCCACAAGTCGCTTGGGCAATCATGGTGTTACGGGTAGTCTGGTAACGTTCCACCGCCGCGTTATAACGCTCAAAGAACGACATATGCCACACGCAGAGGCTATTCATAGTAATGAAGCCAGTGTTGCAACGAATGCCATACTCAGCATCATCACAACGGACAAACACCGGCAGAGGCAATCCGTTCTTCTCAATAACGGAAATCGGAATGCAGCAGTACCACCATGCAGCATACATGTTGTTCCGCTGCCACTTGGTAGGCGTATACATCTCGTTGTAAATAAGATCTTCGAACAGCGTCAGACGCAACTGCGGCTTGCAACCGGCAAAAGTGCCCTGCTGGGTCATGTTGCCGATGTCTTCCCACTGATCCTCGCCAATCTCGTAGTTCAGCATTGCACCGCTAATCATATCTTCACGATGTTCAGGCTTGAGAATACGCAGCAGATTGTAAGTACGCTTGATGCTTTCGGGAGAAACTGCAACATCATCATCCATAAGCAAGATATTCGTAGCCTTTGGCGTCTGCTCCATCGCAGTAATCATGCCGCGGGTGAAACCTCCAGCTCCGCCAACATTATCGTTAGGAACGACCTGGACACGGTCTCCGCTCAGCTTTTCAGCATCCAGGGTACGCCCATTGTCCATCACATACATATGGAAATGTTCTGCAATTGAATCACCGGAATTGATGATCTGATCCTTGACCAAACCGATGTTACGTTCGATGAACGCTTCCTTCTTGAAAGTGGTGGTGGACAGCACCAACTCGACGTCATTCAGCTCTCCATCGATATCGAGCTCATAGTAGCTATTCCTGATTGCAACAGAACCATCAGTCTTTACAATAAAGCCCACGACCACCATGTCGTCGCTGACTGTCAAAGGCAAATCCACAATCTGCCAGTCAGCCGAAGCCTCCAGTTTTCTTGAGGTCCCTTCGACTGGAATTGGATTGTGTGCGAAAGCATCGCCCATGGTCTGAATTACTTCGCAAGATGCGCCCTTAAGCTCAAGATGAAGAGAGAATCCTTTCGCACGCGTGTAGCGCTTCAATTTCATTACCGACAAGGAATTGAAGTATGTGCTGAAATCGAACATTCCAGCGTTATGCATTTCCCATTCGCCAAGCTGCTCATCGAAGACAACAGGCTGATCTGAACGACAGTATAAAGCTGGATAGGTAACGGAGCGAGGATTCGTCTCCAACAAGATGTTCGCGAATTTCATTGAGATCATGGTCTCTAGGTTACCGCCATCCCTTGAAGAGAATCAAAACATGAACATTGTTCTCCAACAGATATGCACGTTTTTGTTTATCTCGTTTCAACAGCTAGATTCCACGCGTTGCGTTTAGCCAGCTGCGGATAGAACCATTCCCTAATTACCGGAACATAATAAAGCAAGAATGCACCACAGAGGTCGATCGGCAGACGGACGATGAAGCTCAGCAGAACCAACGGAACCTGGGGAAACGCCATACGCAACGTCCCAAGATACATCTGCCAAGGCAATACGTTATCTTCAATCAAGTGCACGCACAAAATAGCAAGACTCGCCTGGCCAATACTGCTTAACACGCTTCCCAGCGCCGGAACTCGATCAATCAATTGCGAAATACCAATAACGCACAGTGTTCCCGCGATACTACCAATTACAGCCAGGACCGGTCGCGAACCATAGTTATTGATGGCCATGCTCATACCGCCGAAGAACATGATATCAACCGCCCAAACAACAAATGCGATGGCCCATATGCAGGGGAAACGCTTCACAAAGCCAAGTACATCATATTTCTTGGCAAGATATCCCAAATACAGGAATGCTGCCGCGCACATTCCCGGCTGGATACTCCAGGGCAGCAACACATAGTGCGAGGAAATATAGCCAATAGCAAAGCACAGCACCACCCAAACCGGGGTGTAAGGAAGTCTTGCAAGACAATGCAGCAACAATCGAGCCCAGAATAGTGCGAGCAAGAACCAGATTGCACCGATTCGTAAGTCCACTCGCCATAGCGTCAGATTCGAGATATCACCGCTTCCATATATCGCGGCCATGCCCCATTGCCGCAAGGCAATCGCCCTGCTCTCATGGTCAAGCGTCGCCATGCAAGTCACGCCAACAAGCACGCACAATGCCGTCACCACGTAGGTGAACAGCAGCTGTTTTGCCTCCTTCATCCAGCGGAATCGTCTTTCTGGATGCATGAAATACCCGGAAAGAATGAAGAAAAGCGGCATATGGAATGAAAAACAGATGGACAGAACAACTTGGGCCGTGCGGTGGGGCGCAAATAGGTTCGTTTCAATGGCACTGTGTCCCAGTATCACAGCCAGAATGGCTATGCCCTTGGCAATATCGAAAAATCTAATACGTTGCATACTCTCTCAAGTCTCTTGTTGACGCGTTCTCTCTACCGCTTGTCAGACGTTTTATCGGACATTACAGGCCAAGCAATTGCTGCAATGCACGCCACATCACCACCTGACCCATACGATTCGGGTGGATGCCATCCTTATACAATGCCTGCTGTGGTATTCCCGTCGAACGCCCTACCGTACGAAATGCCGAATACATTGAAGCGAAGTGCCAACCATGCTGCCGGCAAATATCCTGCAATACCGTATTTTCCTGCCCCATGGTGAGGGATCTGGGATCGGATAACGTATCGATGTTCGCAAGCACATATACGTTATCGGCCCCGTATCGTGCGGCAACACGATTCAGATAGCTCTCCGCTTCGCGTTTGAAATCACCGCTATTCGAAAGCCTCAATCGGTCATTAGCTCCAAGCAGTACGATAACGGCATCCTCATGCCCGAGGGTCGCATCGCCGATGGAGTTATAGCCCGAATAGGAGCCCTTGCCCGGCGCACTGGCATTGGTCATGGATACACCGCGCGACTCCAGATAACGCCTTAGGCTGTTGGCGGCCATATCCGTCTGATGGGACGGCTCATAATAGGTGACTCCCTCAAGCTGGAACAGCTCACGAGACGTACATGGATACGTGTTCGCCGCGCCCACTCCGGCAGCGATACTGTCTCCAAGAAGGCGAACGGAACGGTACCGGCCCGACTTGATTTTGTTACCAAATGCTCCAGCAGCGGCTCCGACGTAATCACTCGGTATGACAGACGAGCGCCGCGTATCGAGAGCACCGGTGCGGTTATCGAAATAGTAGGTGGCGTTATTCACGTTCTGCTGGCCGTACAGCATCTTGCCGCTCGGCCAGCTGTAGCATACCGTTTTCCCACCTAGTCTCTGCCAACCGTACTGTACTGCGCCGGTATGAGCGTCCAACAGGTACCACGCGCCGTCAATGGGACGTTCCCCATATAACATCCAACCCATCCGGCGATCGTAGAATACCCACTTCTGAGATTTCGACAGGTGTACAAAGCCATACTGCATAGCACCTGTCGATTCATCGAAGTCATACCAATGCCCATTGATCAGCTGTTCCCCGTACAGCATCTGGCCGGAGGCATGGTCGTAATACACCCATTTATGTTGTGGCGAGTTGAAATAGAAGCCATAGGACATCGCGCCGATGTTCTCGTCGAAGTGATACCAGCCGGCGTGGCTCTGGTCATAGTTCACGTAGCGTTCCCCGTAGAGCATCTTCCCCGTGGTCAGGTCATAGTAGACCCATTTGCCGCCATTGGAGGAGACGTGCGTTATACCCTTCGCCATCGCACCGGTGGTGGTGTCGAAATAGTACCAGGCGCCATAGCGGTAATCTTCGCCCTTGACCATATGACCGGCAGTGTCATAGCGAACCCATTTGCCACCATTGGATTGAAGATATACGTCCTTGTTACGGGCTACGGAACCATTCGTGTCTATCCAATACCAATTCTTATCTTTAGCATCGTATATTTCTTTGGAACAGACCTGTTGACCATTTTCGTAATAATGTTCCTTCTTCGAATCCCAACCATTGACCGGATGAGCGTTGGCATCAGCTTCAGAGAAAGGACCTGAATCGATGGCTCCTTCCTCTGCGTAAGCGTAAGACGTATTGTTGAAACCAGCACCTAGCAAAAAAATCGAGACCACGCAAAATCCGAAAAGCACTAATCCTTTCAACCAAAAAACCAGTTTTTTTCTCATCGAAGTTCCTAGAAGCTCTTCTTCTCTTCCCACAGTTGCCCTTATTCGCGTATCTTCTGCTTCTTATTGCCTACGAAATCAATCATCTGCTGGACGCCACATGCCGCCATCGGAATAAGCAGCAGGAAAAACGGCAAAGTGTAGATACTTTTTGCTTCCCAGAAAAGGTAGCAGAGAAAACCACCGATGAACGACGCACAAAGCAAAACCCTAGTAAAGATTTGAGCTGCATCAACCCCGATAGGCTTTTCCTTAATCAACGAACGAAGAAGACCAAGCAAGCCGATGAGCGCCAATAAATATGTAACAGTTTGAGCAACATTTTCATATCGAAGTAACACATCCGAGCCATTGCCGATAAGGAAGAACGAACTCAAACCGACAAAATGCTTTGAGGATTCGCCCAACTCCGAATACAGTGATGTCATAAATGTTGGTTCAGCCCATTCTGACGCAAGCTTGCCAGCAAAGAAATGCATCCCGTTTCCCGGATTATGCAGGAATTCTGAGAGTCGTCCTTGAACGAAATCTCTGGAAATCTGGGATTGAAGAGAATAATCATTACCTGTATTTTCAAATGCATCTAAGGCAAATCTGCTCCACCATCCAGGCGGCATATTATCTGGATGTCCTAATCCAAGAGCAACCCATGAGAGCATCGGCATGCCTTTGCCAAAGTCCTGGCCAGTCCAAGACTGCACTAACGCAACTGGAAGTTTGGAAATGATAAACGCTGCCAAAACGGAAGGCAAAGAGACCAATAATTGCCAAATACGGCGATTATGCCAAACCGCAAAAACAACAGCAAGAAGCGCGGCAAGAACCACTATCTGATATGTCGATTTGAAAACAATGCCGATACCGCAGACAAGGAAACCACCAACAATCGCAAGAGCGCCGGACCATGTCTTCCTCATGCGGAAGCCTTCCGCGATAATCCAAGCACCACAAATCGTAATGAAGAACCCGACGGCATTGGGATACACGAAAGCCGCGAACATCATAAGAGGAACGCATGTTGCAATCAGAACGGTGAATGCGCCATGGCCCTTTTTATTCAACCCGAGCATGCCGCCTAAGCGCCACAAAACCGCGACCAATGCAGTAACCGCCACGGCACTGACAATCTGAAAGGCAAGAATATTGTTCGATCCAAACAAGGCAAATACCAACAGATACCACAGCATTGGCCCGCTTTGGAACGGGTAATAGGAGAAATATGTGTGAGCGCTTGGAATGCCTCGTGCAATACATTCCCTCTGCACGTTACCAGCCGAACAATAGTCAGCACCAAATTGGCTGATATCACCTTTAAGCAAGACATCCGCAGCATTCATCAGACTCTGCGAATCCGGATATGTGTATGTTACCAAGCTCAATGAAGTAAGCCAGATGATCTGCAACATTATCGTATATACCAACAATGCGGCAAAAACCCAGTAGCGTGGCAACTTCGAAAAGCCTTGCGCAAGCAAGCCAAACAGAGCACATAACATGACCATGCCCAGCACAAATGCAATGGATGGCATGCCAAAGTGGTAGTCAACCTGCTCTGTGATACTTCCGAGTTGCGAATTGGCTCTCTTAAATGTAACTGTAAAGAGAATCGACAATACGAGCAATACCGCGACAATAGCAGTCTGAAATCCCAAGGCAAGTACAACGAGCCATCTCGGTAGCACACGTTTGAAGAATACCCATTTTTCAGGCACAATATCCGGCTTATTCACTCGGTAATAGTCCTATCTTTCCCTAAAAAAATAAACTGCCCACTCAGAGCGTCGTCTCGACAATATAGCGAGGACGAGCTTTAACCTCTAAATAAATTTTTGCTATGTACTCACCAATAATACCGAGTGCCAGCAAAATAAAGCCGCCTAGAATCCACAGGGAACACATCATTGATCCCCAGCCCGCAACGGCATGCCCTGAGAAAACGGAAACAAGGGTATAAATCAACATGACGATTCCAACGAACACCGAGAACAGACCCAGACCGGTGATCATGGTCAGCGGCTTTGTCGAGAAGGAAGTCACACCTTCAATCGCGAAGGAAACCATCTTTTTCAACGGGTACTTGGATTCCCCGGCCACTCGGGTTCCGCGCTTGTAATATACCTTTGCCGTTTTGAATCCGAGAGAAGGAACCAGACCGCGTAGGAACAAATTCGATTCCTTGTATTGCGATAAAGCCTGCAATGCGGCACGACTCATCAATCGATAATCGGCATGATCCGGCACTGTTTCCGTTCCAAGCCATTTCATCAGGGAATAAAAAGCATGGGCGGTGCCACGCTTGAATGCGGTATCGGTTTCACGGTTGTCCCGCACACCATAGACGATTTCAGCACCCCGGAGGTATTCCTGCACCATGTCGTCGACCGCATTGGGATCGTCCTGCAAGTCAGCATCCATAGAAACAACAGCGTCGACATTCATACTCAATGCATGCATTAAGCCAGCAAAAAGAGCATTCTGGTGGCCTCTATTGTGAGCTAGTTTTACACCACGGAATAAGGAGGGATCTTTCTCATGCAGCGACGTAATCACATCCCAAGTCTTGTCATGGGACCCATCATCGACAAAAATAACAAAGCTATCTCGTGCAACAGCCTGCGAATTCTCAAGCTGAATCATCTTTTTCTTCAAAACATCCGCAGTCATATGCAATGCGGCTTCTTCGTTAAAACAAGGAATCACAAAAGCCAGTGTCGGTTCACATCTCATCTGAACTCCACGCTTGTTCGTTTCCATATCATGAGTCATGTCTAACAGTGTATGTCATGCTATCAACGCAAATAGTCAAACCCTGCCCACAGCTTCATCACGTATCTTCAAAGGCCTCCTTGTATAGCGGTATTGCCACACCTCTAGACATACACCAAAAGCTCCAACGAGTGACTTGCAAAACAAGCTTTTGTTATGGCAATAGCTATAATTGGCCTCGGACAATGAGAAGAAAAAGCAATAATGTTCCAACGGAGAAAAATCCTAATCGGTTTTTAAACCATTACAATGCTACAGGGAATTACTTACCCGGCAATCGCACTGGGCAGCGAGCCTAACGCAATGCAAGCGTCTTCTAATAATCAAACTGCCGTACCGGTTCAGAATCCAAATAGTACCCAGAGAGATGATTCTAATGCAATCGCTTCAGAGGCCAATGGTGCCTCGCAATCTTCTGATTCAGTGTCCGAATCAACACAACTGAAGAAATAATTCAATCCAGCCAACAGAACAGGAATGACAGCCAACCCGACTCTTCCGAATCGAACAGGAATAACGGCAGCGCTAGTTCCAACGAATCGACTAAAACAGAACAACCTGAAAACGGTTGGGATCAGGATAAGGAGCACTACTACGAAAATGGCACTATGGCCATCAGCAAGGAGTGTTCATGCCAAGTTCTCCGACAAACCGCGAAGACGGAATCTGGGTCCGTTTTGATGAAAACGGTAATTTACGTTTCCGGATCATTCAGCGAATCCAAAGCACGAAAATCAGCCATGACAGGCAACACAGTCGCCATTATTATGAAAGCGGCTGGAAAATTCACCATTTTCCAGCCGAATCAATCAAGCAGTATGACTGAGTCTGAAATGTAAATCAGGAATCAACCTCGGCCTGTGACACTATCGAAATAATGCCATGCTTGCCATTGTGGAACCCACGTGTTTCCGTGAGCCATAGCTCCCGTAACTGGATCGAAGTAGTACCATAGACCATTCTGTTTCTGCAAACCTTTTACCATTTTGCCGGTTTTCTGATCATAACGGACCCATTTACCGCCATTCGCACGTATAAAAATATCACCTGTACATCTTGCACCAGTAATGTTGTCAAATAGATACCAGCCAGAATGCTCTTTATCAAAATTAAGATACGCTTCGCCATGCGCCATTTTGCCGGTGACCATGTCGTAGTATACCCATTTGTTCCCATTGGACAGATATGTCATCCCCTTACTCATCGCACCGGTCGTAAAGTCGAAGTTATACCAGACGCCGTATCGGAAATCCTCACCTTTAATCATATGACCATTGGAATCATAACGAACCCATTTACCACCGTTCGAACGCAGATAAACATCCTTATCGTGCGCCATGGTTCCATCTGAATCAATCCAATACCAAGCATTACTCTCAGGATCGTAAATTTCCTTGCTACGCGCTAAAGAACCATCTGAATCCCACCAATACTTTTGGCCATTTTTGGTAACCCAATGCCCACCATTCACATACGCTTTGTTCCCAAACGCATTCATATCCACGTTGCCGCTAATGCCGTCCACTTTGCCGGAGCTGGTGTATTGCCATCCGCGACTGTTGGTCGGGAACGAGTCAAATCCCATGCGAGCGCCGTACTGCGCCACCCACGTGGTTTTAGCGTAAATGTCGGCATGGTTCAGCGGGCCTTGCAGATAGCTGGTGTACGAGTAGACGCTCAGGTTCTTGTATCCGGCGGACTGCAGTGCGCTGTACCAATTGTTGACGATATCGTTGTACACGTTCGGATCGGTGGGTGGCTGATGCCCCTTCCACGTCCACTTTTCCAGGTCGTAGTACACGGGGTACGCCAAGTCACTCGCGTTCACACCGAATTGCTTAAGTTTGGCGACCACGTCGGCACCTTCTCCTTTGGCAATCGACGGAGTGTCCGCGTAGGAATACCAGTAGATGCCGAACGGGATGCCAAATCGCTTGCATTCGGAAATGTTACGTTGTGCTTTCTTGTCAGCATTGTTGCCCCAACCGTAGCCGAGGCGGATGATCACGCCTTCCACGCCGTCTGCTTTCGCTTTGGCCCAGTCGATGTCGCCTTGCCATTCGGAAACGTCAATCACGCCTTTGGCTTGCTGTACGAACAGGTTGTTCTGGTAGTCGAAGAAGGCTTTCGTATTGTTGTAAGTGCCCCAGTGCGCGCCGTATTCATTGCTTTCGAATTTGGAGAGATGTACGTTCGCGTCGGCTACAGCATTTTTGACATCTTCCGCACTTACCGGAATGAAGGATTCGCCGTTGGTTTTGGCGAGCGGATCCGGCTGCTGATCCTGCGTACCGACCAGTGTCGTGTCGGTCACGGTTTCGCCGGTTTCAATATTCTTGACCTCCCCTTCGGGGGTGACGGCTAGGTCTTCCGAAACCACGGTAGCATCGTCGGAAATCTCGCCACTGACGTTGCCTGGAAGTTTCGCATTCGGATTGTCAGGCATGCTGTCTTGCGATTGCTGGTCGCCCGTCTGATCATCCGGCTGATCGTCAGACTGCATAACAACGCCATTATCTGCAGTAACGGGACCGCTCTGTGCAACAGCATCCTCAATCGCAATATCCTGCAATGCGTAAGCCGGCGCAACCGCAACGGAAGCCGTCAACGCAACCGCAGACAGCGCAGTCGCAATCTTCAAAACATGATGTGGCGAAACCATTCGTCAGCCTCTCTTGAATAAAGTCATCAGCCCCAAATATTCGGCGCGAACGCCCTAATCGCCAACTCTAACCGCACCCAACAACCCCAGCACAGCACTTCTCAAAAATTTTAAGAAGTTCCGGCAAGCATGCAGAAGTTGAAGAATGGCCACGTGCATTATATGAGGCAACACGAGTGCGGTAAATCGGGGACAAACGGGTATCGTACGCTGTATATTGGCATTTCAGGTGGGCACTCGGCACGGTCAGCATTGACCAGGACCGGAAGCCGGCACCGAGGATCACAGAATAGCAGGCAGATTCTGGAGGGGTTATGGCACGGCACGGCAAGAAGCCAAGCGAGGAAAATACCTCGTCACGCGCACCGAGAACAATTGCCGGAAGCACAACACCCGACACTTCTGCCGACGGTATTGACGCCGCTACCAGCAGCAGCGCAGCCAACACCAACGCAACCGGAACACGCACAATCGTCAGTGGCGACACGGCCGAGACCAGCGATCAGCAATCGCTCGAAGCAGACGGAGCCGTTAAATCCAACGAATCCCGTCAACCGCAAGACCCGTTCGACGAGGTCATAGCGCAAGGTATCAGCGATGGCGACGCTTGGACGGACCAGCATGTAAAGCGTTTCTACCGCCAGATCATTATCACCGTAGTCGTCGTAGTTGTCGTTCTGGGTGCAATTTTCGGATTCACAGGCATACGTACGTCGCAGCAAATGCGTGACCTGGCCGCGCTAAACGACTGCAAGGAAGCCGTCACGGCCATGAACACCTCTTATTCGAAAGCGTTCCAGCTGAAGGCAAAAATCTCCGAAGCGTTCACCAGTTTTGACAAGTCTTACGACCTCGACAAGCTTGCCGAACTTCACCAGACGGAAGTCACCGCTCCGAAAACGCTGAGCTGTGCCGCCGACGCCTCCTCCACCATCAGCAAAGCCAACGCCGCAAAAGCCGAGTATGACAAGCAGACCAAGCAGTTCAAGCAGGCCCTGCAGAAGGCCGACGAATCCACGGCCACCGATGGCGGTGACGGAACTGACGGAACGGCCAGTGGCAATAACAGCACCAATACCACGGAAGGTACTGATTTCCCAAATCAAAGGTAAGCAGATCGTGCTGAGTGCCGCTGATGGAAGTTCGAATCTTAACACGGTAACTCAAGTGCGTTATTGGTGGAGCGGGAATCCGGCTATTTCCAGTCTGCTCTATAACGATCTTGGATTGCCGGCAAGTCCGTTTATTGCGGTTGTTGAGTAGGATTCGCAGCCTTATAACGTTAGTCGACGTAGTGCGGGGCGCTGGATGCCATGCGGGGCGTAACACCGTTATTGCCGTTGTCATCGTCATTATCGTCTGCATTGGAATCTTGCGATTTACGAAACGATCCTGCAGCCAATGAATGTATGGATCGAACGGAACGGCCAAGCTGCGACTGCTTTTCCTGCTCGTCCGACTGGATTGCAGGAAACGCACCAGTTACGGGGCGAACACGCCCGGTCGCAGTGGGAATGAAGCTTGGCGGCAACACTTGCGCGGTAATGGCACTCGGCGATGATGCATGATAGTGGGCCATCGAAGCCAGGGAATCGCGGGTATCGAGTTCACGCTGAATATCTAGCTCATCGTCGGACTCAGCCATCGCAGCACTTCCTCTCTTCCGGCGCTCTCAGCCGACAATCTCTCCACTGGTAACTGTCACCGTTTTGAGCGTAACGCAAGGCAGTATGCCACTGCGAACGAAATCAGCGATATGTGCAACTCCCCCACTGTTTCGCAACTTTTTCGTCGCACATCTACGCAACAGGCCATTGTAAAATCACCGTTTTTGGTATGAAAAAAGGGCTTCCGGAATCATCCGAAAACCCTACTGGCGGAGAATACGAGATTCCGGTAGCGACTTGCTGTTTTCGGTGTAATTCCAACGTTTCTAGGCTGCCGATTAAGTGTTTCGCCGCTTAACTCGCCGCCCCTACGGCGTGTCGCGATGGGGTGAAACGGGTGGTTATGAACGGGTGCGTTTTGGATTGCGCGAAACAGGGGAGAGTATTGAGGATGCTTTTTCCATGAAGAGCGTGTAGTTTAACCAGTATATAGAACGGCCTCCCTTTGCCAACAACAGCGATGTGCTAAAGATTACGATTCCGAATGAGGTAATGCGATCTATTCCCCATAGGCAAAGTGAAAGTGTTTTCAAGGATTATTAACCCATCGGAAGAGCTTGATTAGCTTTGATCCTTCGTGTATACAGCGTCTAGTGGGAACTAGAGTGAACCTAGTGAGCCAACATGGAAATTCAGTGGCAGGCGAAGATGTATGTCGGAATCTCAATGATTTCAACGTTTCCAAGGACGCCGGTTGGCACCATCCTGCGGCAACATGGAACCTACATGGAAATTTACAGTGCCTACATGGAAATCAGTTTGTATCAGTCAGTGGGCGCATGATGCGTGCGCTCAGCCCTTGGCTGACTGATACTAGCAAGCTTTTGTCTGACTGAACGCATGCATCATAAAGAGCAATTGGGTATCGAGCTGGTTGCGGGATGCAGGGCGGATAAAACTAATCAGCCGTTATATTCGATATGTAGGCTGGGGTCGCTTTCGTGTTCGTCAATGATTTGGTTGTAAGCCTTGACCAGACGCGAAAGGGTTTCGCGACGTGCTGCGTTGGTGAAGTGGCCATGCTCGTGCACATTGCTGGAAAGGAACGATTGCAGGTCCCAAACTTCAAGGCGGTTTTCGAAGCCCATGTCGGAGGCTAAGTCCCATGCGGTTTTGACGCGGTCGCGTACAGTGATGATGATTGGATGCAGCCCGGCCTTGATGTTGCGCTGGCATTTATCCATGAGTAGGGATGCTGGGGCAGTGGTGCAGTGTATGGCTGTGTCGCCGACATTGAAATCGCCTCCACGCCCAGTCGGATCGTCAGCAACGGACGCGCCGTTGATTTCTACTTCTGGGGCAACGATGGTGAGCTTCGCTGCGACAAGATGTTGCAGAACGGTACCGACGTACATAGTGCCCGGATTTTCCTTTTGTCGCTGCGCTGCCTGCTGCAGCAGATGTTCCACAGCCGCATCGACGGAAAGCGAGTTGTCGGATTCCAATTTGAATGGTTTGCTGGTGAAGAATGCCCGAATTCGTTTGACCCAGTATTGCTCGATCTCGGTGAATTGCTCCGCTGTTGGACGTAATTCGTTAATGAGCTCGGCATAGTCGTGCATCAATGCCATGGTGCCGCGGCTGGTTCGTCCGCCCTCTGCTGCGAGGAGTCGTGTGATGCCATATTCGGCAAGGATTTTCTGGCAGTTGTCTTTGCTGATTCCCTTGACTTGACCTTCCTTGTTCGTGTGATAGTCGCTGGCGTCAATGGGAAGCGTGTCTGCGGAAAAGAAGCGATTGAGCTGGATGGCGGCAGCCAAAGCGCCCTTGGTGTTTACCTGATGGGACTTTCGGAAATCATCGATGGGAGTCAGATCCATTGTTTGCCTCGCTTATGCAGTGTGATTCGAGAGCAGAGTTTGCTCCACGTACAGGTCTTTGCCAAGGGTGTTGTTCAGAGCAGGCATGAAGTAATGCTTGCCGAGCCATTCCACGACAGGGACGGAGACAGCGTCGCCGAATCCGAACATCACTTGATTGGGGCGCAGGCCCGTAATGTTGTAGTGGGCCGCGCCCATAAGAGCAGCGTATTCGCGTGGCGTCATCCAACGGACAGCGGCTTGACCATTGCCCATGCGAATGATTGCCTGGCGAGATGAGCCGCCTCGTGCGGTGCGCAGGCAGCCGGAGATGTCGTCTGCGCGAACTTCCCATACGGCTTTGCCGTTGCGGGTGCGGCGATAAGCGGTCCGGTAGGAAACGGTTGTTTCGTTACGCAACGTTTCCACGCGGGCAGTCTGAACCGGCGACAGCGAATCAAGGAATTTGGCGGTTCTTTCGGCGTCCCACCAGCGTTCGTCGTCATCAGCCATGTTCTCGACGTACATATTGAGGCCGGACATCAGAGGAGACGGCGGCTCAGGCAGCGGTGCGCGATGCGTGCGGAGAGAGGTGTCCGCAAAAACCTGCTGCAGCCAGTCAGGGCGCAACGAAGAATCGAATTGTTCGGCGGACGGCGGGTTCTGCAGGCCAACCAAAAAGAGTCGCGGTCGGGACTGAGGGATAAATCGACGGGTATCGATGGACAATACGTCTACGGAGTAGCCCAGTACATTGAAAGCATGCACCGCTGCGGCGAGATCCTCCCCAGAGTGGGAAGTGGCCAATCCGTTCACATTTTCGAGAATGGCAATCGGAGGACGGCTGTCCCCAAGTTCTTCGAGCAGTCGCACGTATTGCCAGAAAGCGCCGGATTGTTTGCCGTTCAGGCCCGTACGAGTGCCTGCAAGGGAGAGATCCGTGCAAGGAGAGGATCCCCAAGCGATGGAAGCATCATGGGGCAGGTCGTCGCCGGAGAGCTCGCTCATATCCCCCTCGACAAGGGTGTGGCCCGGCGTATCCGTGAAGTTATTGCGATACATTTCGCACTTGGCGGAGTCGATGTCGTTCGACCATTCGACTTGGAAGCCGGATTCTTCGAGCCCAAGGCGTGCGAGGCCTATTCCGGCAAAGAATTCGAGGGCTTGTGGGCACGCCTTGCCGGTAGCCGTGTGCGTGCGATTGTCGTTCATGCTCCCACCTTACCTCGTGCCTGACTGTCGTCCTAACCATGATACTCTATATATAGAACAAGCGTTCGAATAAGTGTCGTGAAGGAAAGAGGATCGTATGACGAAGCTTAGTGATGCTGTTAACGCGTCGAACTTGGATTCTTATGAATTAGCCCGAAGATCCAACGTGAGTGAGAAAAGACTAAATGGATATCTGTCGGGTCGACATTCGTTTAGCCGGGCACCTCTAGAAGACGCCGTAGCTATTGCTAATGCTCTCGGAGGCCGTATTGAAGATTACATGGAAGATGCGGCGGAGGACGGCGAGGCGGAAAAACTGGATGACCGACTTCGTCTCCAATTATTTCTAGATAGCGTTGACGAATACGAGCTAATTATGAAGAATGTCGGTCGCCCTCAGGCAGTGACGATTGGCGGCTCTGGAGAAAAAACCGAGAAAAGGTATAGTCAGCTGATTGTTGAAGGGATGCTATTGCGCAAATATTATTCCTCGGATGAAGTTCAATTGGCGAAAGTGATTGATTCGTTTAGGCGTCTTATCCCAGACGACGCGTCTCCAGATGTGCTGCATACAGTAGATCTGCTGGAAAAAGATACGCCTAGCCAGGGGAATAAGAGCCAGATTGTGTTTTCTAATGCTGATGGTAGTTACTCCAGCGGTGTGGATTTACTTTTTGATGTTCTCTATGGAATTACCCTGCATGGAGATCCTGATAGGATCCAGAGACTTGCTAGATGGCCAATTACGGCACAGTGCCTTGCCTTATATGAGGCTAACGTTGAGAGACGCAAGGGTGTGGTGACTGTTCGACAGTATATAGATCTTGCAATCAAAGATGGTCTTTTTGCGCTGGATTAATGAGCGTATTTGAGAAGGCGCGGGGCAGTTCGCTGTGGATTGAATTGCCTCACGCCTTGCTGAGTGAACTCGCTGCAGCAGTTTCTAAGATCAGCTGCTATTCGCACTCTCGCCGGGCTATCTCGCGACGGGCTTTGCTGGCCCACAGGTCTCCCTTACCGATGAGCTCATTCAATTGCGTGGCGTTGAGCTGTTGGTAGTGCAGGTCTGTTGCGTAGGGAGGGAGACTCGCCTTCCATCCGGCCATACTGTTCCCGTGGTGACGTGAGCTGCGATATCTAAGGCCAAGGTGCTTTTGCCAGTCGCCGGATCACCGTCAATCAGTACGATCTTTCCTTTGGGAATATGGCCCAGCCGCAACCACAACGGTCGCTCCGGTTTCACATCAGCCAAACGGGTCAGCGAATAGGCGCGGGGCGTCAGTTCAGTCTTAAGCTCAGACTCAGGCTGGCTGCTTTCGCTTGGCAAAATCTCAAACTCCAAGCCGCTCATCACCGCGTTGGAAGCGTCGTGAGCCTCACCCAGCCGCTTGGATAAACGTCAACGACCGCACGAACGGTGTCAGCGTCGGCGGCCATCCACAACGGGTGCTTGTCGGCGGTGTTGCCGCTTTGCCTCGTTGAGCCATGCTTCCGCCTAGGTCTCATAGCCTTTGTCGAATCGCTTGTGAATGCGCGCAGGAAGATGCGGATACTGGGATCGGGCTTCGACGGGCGGGATGTATGAGGCGTCGTAGGAGATCTGCCCGTTGGCACCGACTTTTTCTCTCAATCTTGCCGAACCGGCGTCGTCGGCTGGCTGGCCGTGTGCTTTGTGAAGTGCGTGCTATGATGATCAATTCCAACCGACGTAAAAGCTGCCAAGCGGGCGACTCTGAAGTCTGCCGCTCAAGTGCTTAAGCGGCACCGCTTATCTTGCCGCCTATCTTACTGTAAAAGACGGGTCGAAAAGGATGATGAAGGAGAGTGGGTAATCGTTGAAAAACCGCCAAAAACGTTGAAATTCCGCCGTTTTGGGTATGAAAAAAGGGCTTCCGGAATCATCCGGAAACCCTACTGGCGGAGAATACGAGATTCGAACTCGTGAGGCTGTTACACCAACACGCTTTCCAAGCGTGCGCCATAGACCACTAGGCGAATCCTCCATGCACTGCAGTGCTTGCTAGAAGCAAGCTCCGTAGGCAACTCGAATAAGCTACCACAGCTTTCGGATAAATGCACATTCAGTGCCGGCTGCGGCGTGTCGCTTTGTGGACAAGGATCACCAATGAGTGCCTGCGCTGATGTGCAGGTCGTTCGTACGGCGTGTGCAACAGGTGATCTCACCGGGGGTGAACCAGTGCAAATCAAGGCGACTCAAGGCAAGTCAGCAAACCCGAGGCAAACCAGAATGAACATGCGCATGCCATCGCGTGAATTATTGCCAGCCTCTTGCCGTGATGCAACATAGTGGTTTTAGGCTATGAACCTTGGTGAAACAGTTGGTCATGCAATATGAGGGATGGGGAGTGGCCAGTCGCGGGGAGTTCATAATTCGGGAAGTCTCCCATCTGTGAGCGGGACAATATCGAATATTGAGACAATCTGCGGTAATAATTGATCGAAAAACAGTGCCTAATACCTCTTAAATCCTAAAAAATCAAGACTGTTCCTCAAAAAAGTTTTTCTTTATATTGAGTAGTTGGTTTTTGATTACTTAGCTGCGCAGAGAGAGGAATAGGCATGGTTCGTCGCGCCCAGGCTGCTCTTCGGTCCGTTGAACACACCAGCGTGAGGCAGCTGCGAGTCCTGGCTGCGATTGTATTTCTGTTCGCCATGGTCATCGCCACGGTGGCTCCTGCATTTACGGCTCCGATGGCCTTCGCCGACAGCAGCACCAGCTCGTCCAGCGTTGACTACGCCACCTGGGCCGAAGTCTCCAAGGCGATGGACAAGCAGCTGAACAGCGGTCTTAAGACGTACAAGGATGGCAACACCGCTGGCGCCACCTCCGATTTCATGGGCGCGTACAACAAGATTTACGTGGCCTCCAACTTCACCGCGGTCGTGCACGACACCATTGGCGCGGACAAGCAGCTCGCCCAACAGCAGGCATTCCAAAGCGTTCAGAATCTTTCCTACACGCCTGGCAACGACGATCAACTGGCTCAGCAGATTGATGCGTTGACCGCCGATCTTGACGCCACGGCCCAGCAGCTCGACTCCAACGCCGATCTCGCCAAGCCGAAGGCGTACGCCGAAGCGCTGCAGGCGCAGCTGGCCAAAGAGCGCAAGGAGCTCGACGCCAAGAAAAAGAAGAACCCGGGCAAGGGCAATCGTTCATGGACCGACGTGGCCAACGAAATGACCCCGATTCTCGACAATGCATACAAAGCTTACGAAAAGGGTAATGGTGCCAAGGGCGCCACGCTCGTGAACAACGCGTACTACCAGTATTACGAGAAGCTCGGCTTCGAAAAGAACGTGATGAACGCCATCAGCGGCAACCGCGTCTCGCAGGTGGAATACCAGTTCAAGATGTGCCGCAAGTCCATGAACACCGGCGCATCCCTGAAAGACACCAAGAAGCTGATCGACGACCTCAAGGCCATGCTGATCAAGGACGCCGGCATTCTTGACGGTGGTGCCGCCGATAAGGAAGACGGTTTCACCAAGCTGGTCACCAGCTCCTCCGGCCAGGCGTTCCTCGTGCTTATCCGTGAGGGTCTTGAAGCTCTGCTGGTGGTTGCAGCCATCGTCGCCTACTTGGTCAAGTCCGATAACAAGCGCTTCGTCAAGTGGATTTACTTGGGTGTGCTCGTCGGTCTGCTCGGCGCCGGCTTGGTGGCTGTGATCTTCGTGTTCGCCTTCGGCGGCTCCGGCCCGATTCAGGAGATCATGGAAGGCACCTGCGCACTGATCGCCATGGGCATGCTGCTGTGGACGAGTAACTGGATGCTGAACAAGTCCAGCGTGGAAGCGTGGAACCGTTACATTCGCAAGAAGACCGAGGCTGCTGTGGCTGATGCCGCAGCCGCCGCAAGTGCCGACAACGTGACGCTGAAAACCGTGGTCTCGCTGGCTATGCTGAGCTTCCTCGCCGTGTTCCGTGAAGGCGCTGAAACCGTGATCTTCTACGAGTCCATCTACACGATGAGCCGCGATACTCGCGGTATGTGGATCGGTGGTCTGACCGCCGCGGTGGTGCTTGTCGGCATCTTCCTGCTCTTCCGCTTCACCTCCGTGAAGATTCCGATTGGTCCGTTCTTCCTGGTCACTTCGATTCTGATGTCTGTGCTGGTGGTGGTGTTCGCCGGCGGCGGCGTCCACTCGCTGATCGAGGGCGACTTGCTGCCCGCCTTCTACCTGAACGGTGTGCCGACGAACGATTGGCTTGGCCTCTACCCGTACGTCGAATGCCTAGTGGCGCAGGCCATCGCAGCCGTTGCGGTTATCGCGCTGTTCGTGGTCGGCTTCATCAAGCAGCGCAAGCTGAAGGCGCAGGCTGCTGCCGAGGTCCCGGCCGTGAAGGCGTAGCCCGTCTAGCTCGTCCGTTTCCTCCCATAACTGCAGACAACTGACAGACTTGCGGCACGGCCTCGGATCGATGCCAATTCCTCCAGCCCACGCCGCACTTATCTCATAACTGAATAATTGCAATTATCTAAGCGTGAATCCTAATTCACCAGAGATAGAGAAAAGGAATAACAATGATGAAGAACAAGAAACTGGCCGCTCTGCTCGGCCTGCTGCTCGCCGGTTCCATGACCGTGTCCATGGCTGCCTGCGGTTCCACCAACTCCGCATCCGACACTAAGGCTGACTCCTCCTCCCAGTCCTCCGACTCCTCTTCCTCCGATTCTTCCTCCGATTCCGGCGCCGGTTTCGAAGAGGTTCCGGTTGGTCCGTCCGGTACTGCTGAAGAGCAGGATCAGGACGCCGGCCCGCTGACCGTGGGTGCTGTGTACTTCCAGCCGATCGATATGGAGCCGTCTTCCATGGGCCTGAAGGCTGCTGACGCTTCCTTCCACCTCGAGGCCGACATCCACGCCAACCAGAAGGGCACCGAGCTCGGCTACGGCAAGGGCGACTTCGTGCCGGATCTGACCGT
>OJSD01001127.1_pt1 | contig 32408 bp, 23 predicted proteins | sample 1599391 | NCBI WGS metagenome assembly OJSD01 (sample SAMN04168656, study PRJEB22393) | human gut metagenome | biome: human gut microbiome; feature: stool | host: Homo sapiens | collected 2014-03-17 | reverse complement strand
GTGGGAAATGGAATGATACGTTTGCAGAAAAGTCAGGCGGCAGGCTCATATGGAAACAATTATGGTCTGTTTGTCGCAGCAGATGCCTCGCAGTTAAAGGAAGTAAGCCGCCGTGCAGAAATAGATGCAATAGGAATTATGTGTACAGAAGGCATCATAAAAGGCAATGAAAATGGCGGGTTTGTCTGCATGGATGAGACTGCAAGAAAAATGCTTCCCTATAATAAGGAATATGAGTTAAAGGAAGGAAAGTATCCGGAAAAAATGCAGGAAATTGCCGCCGGAAGAGCTTTTTTTCGTGCAATGGGATATGATGATGTAAAGGTCGGAGATACGGTTACACTGGATTACCGTGCAGGGATGCGGTCAGAATATAAGCCGGAAGAGTTTGTTGTCAGCGGAATCCTATATGACCGGGATGAGTATACCATCGAGGCATCTTATGTTGCTTTCGGGTCACAGGAGTTTTATGATGAGCACGTCGCAGAGAATGACAGACAGTATAATATTTATTTTACTTTAAATGATTCTGCAAATGTATCTATGAATAATATTGAACCGGTTATAAAGCAGATTGCAGCATCTTGTGGAATCGAAGAAAAAAACGTTATAGTCAATGATCTCTATTTGCAATGGATCTTGCAGCCGAGTTATGAAACGATTGCGGTATGTGGAATTCTGATTCTTGCAATTGTACTTTTCTCTGTTGTGGTCATTTATAATATTTTTCAGGTCGGTATTGTCAACAAGATACAGGAGTATGGAAAAATCAAGGCTCTGGGAGCGACAAAAAAGCAGATGAAACAACTGATCTTCAGAGAGGGTATGTTTTTGACAATTTCTTCCATACCGGTTGGGTTGCTTCTTGGTTTTCTGATTGCAAAATGCGGTTTTAACTGGCTGGTAGAACAGGGAAACCTTGTATCAACCCAAACTGGCTCTATGGGAGTCCAAAATCAGCAGGTGCCACTGTTTTCCCTGCCTGTTATACTTCTATGTATTTTCGTATCATTTCTTACTGTTGCTTTGGCACTGCGCAAACCAATGAAAATTGTTTCACGGATTTCACCTATCGAAGCAACACGGTATTTAGAAAATGCAGAAACACACAAAAAAGGAAAACGAAATGGCAGAAAAAATGTCACCGTGTTTTCTATGGCAATGGCAAATATAACGGGTAATCCAAAAAGAACCATTGGTACCATCCTCACACTGGGGCTTTCCTGCGCATTGTTTGTGATTATCTCTAATTATGTAGGAAATATTGATACGGAGCATGAAGCACGTCTTTCCGTTAATCATGGACAATTTGAACTGCAGCTTGACTATTCTGCTGAGTACGATGAAAGATATCCGGAGAATAATCTGGATACGATTCTGACGGATGATCCATTGAATGATTCGCTGATTGAAGAAATCAAAAGCATTCCGGGCGTGACAGATGTCATGACGAGAGAGATTGTCTCTGTAAATCTGAACGGAACAAGATTTCCGGCTGCTATTGTGAGTAAAAATGATTTTGATTTTATGTGCCAGGACGGGGATATTGGCTCTATGGACTATGATCAGGCGGTAAAGAATGGTGAAATTTTCTTTGGTTGGTCAACGTGGATGGAACAAGATGGATATGCTCCGGGTGAATCCATTGCATTTGACTTTGAGAATGGAAGTGGAACCTATACCTATCAGGGAAAGATTGCAGGATCCTTTGTAAGTGCGGACACTTATCTTGTCATTCCGGAAGGTGTATACCGTTCCATGAATCCGAGAGGAACAGCCTATGGCTATCTGTGGGTGGACTGTGATAAAAAAGATGAGGCATCTGTAGAACAAAGTCTGAATACTTTGATTTCTAAATCTTCACATATAAAAATGGATACCTATCATGCGCAGTTACAAAATGCAGAAGTCGCAGCCCGCATGATGAAGCTCGGCTGTTATCTGTTTATAGCGGTTGTAGGACTCATCGGTTTTATGAATATGGCAAACACCATGATCATGAATATTACGACAAAAAAGCAGGAATATGGTGTATTACAGGCTGTGGGTATGACAAATAAACAATTAAATTTATGTCTGCAGTTACAGGGACTGATTTTTACGGTTGGTACCATATGCGTAGCTTTGATCATTGGTCTGCCGCTCGGCTATGCACTTTTTTCCTATGCAAAACATAATGGAATATTTGGAATGAATATCTATCATGTTCCAATCGTACCAATTTTTATTATGATTTTTTTGGTCGGTCTGTTGCAGATTGTACTTTCCTGCGTTTTAAGCAGTAATCTGAAAAAGGAAACGCTGGTAGAAAGAATAAGGTATCAGGGATAGCAAGTAATATGTAATGAACTAGGTCTTAACGAAGAGGAGAAATACATAACTCCCATTTTGTATGTATGATAAATCTAAACAGTATTTTAGCAACATTTCCTACTGGTTAATTAATTTGAATAAAAATTAAACACTGCTCAATTGTGCAATCTATATGAATCTGATATGCTGAGTATACAAAAGCTGTTGAATTTTTCAGGAGATGAAGCAAATGGATATAGGCGTTGTTATAAAAAAATATAGAAAAGAAGCTGGCATAACCGCCAGCTTTGTTACTGTTCAGAATCATCCAGATTATCTATTGCATATTCACAGCATTGAACGACTAATTGATTAAGTGAAATATTTTTATCAGAAGCCAATTTGTTAAGCTGTTCTAAAAGCTCAACAGGCAATCTAAATGTTCTGTTTTCGTATTCTTGTTTTTTAATCTTAAATTTTATATAAATCACCCACTTATATTTTAGTGTAAAAATACTTAATAATATACGCTTATATTTAAAATGTAAAATAATGTGCAAATAACACGTCAATAATTTAAAATTAGTGAGTTATAATGTTTATAGAAATAAAAAAGAATGAAAAAAGTTATTTTCGGTGTTGTTTGTAGTAGCACAGCAACAAGAACAACCTGCTGCCACAGAACCAGAACAACCCGCACAGGCAAATAATTGTCATTAAATGTTTATCATTTGAATATATCAGATAAAAGAAAGCTGGGGTAAATGCCAGCTTTTTTAATGCCCGAATTACTTAACAGCATACTGTTTACAACAAAAGTCATAATGCTTCCGATTGCCTGCATGATAATGGTTGGAAGTCCTACGCGGTAAATGTCCGTGGCAGCCTGACAGGCTTCCTCTGCTTTGTTTTGTCCAATTTTACGGGAGAGTAAGGCATTTAAACCTACAGCAGTTCCGACTCCGACAGCAATCATCAGAAATTGGATAGAATATACTAAAGATGCCGCAGTTAAAGCAGTTTCGGATAATTTTGCTACAAACACACTGTCAATAATGTTATAAAGAGATTGTACAAGCAAAAAAAATAAGCGTGAAATCAGTGAGGATAAGCTGTTCCTCGTGATTTCACGCTTTAAAAGCCGGCTTGGTTTCTTTATTTCGTGCCTATTATAATGCATAAAAGAGAAAAAATGCAAGAAAATTTTTGTTTGACATTTTCTAAAAAGAAAAATATAATAATTTCTAAACGAGTGGCAGACTAGCGTAAATCCAGTTTTGCTGCTCGTTTTTTTGTGCGCATGTTGTCGCACATTATGAAAATATATAATGCATTTTAAAGTGTGTAGCTTATCAGCGTAAGTCCAGCTTATGAGGTAAGTACACACTTTTTTTATGCAAAACAAGGAGGCTAAATCCTCTCCTCACCAAGGGGTTCGGATTTTGCTTCGCAAAACAAGGAGGCTAAATCCTCTCCTCACCAAAGGGTTCGGATTTTGCTTCGCAAAACAAGGAGGATTAAGATGGCAGAAAGTAACAAGATGAAGGAGATGTCGGTAAATAAGCTCATGGTTCAGATGGGAATACCGATGATCTTATCTATGGCATTGCAGACGGTTTACAACATTGTAGACAGTGCCTTTGTTGGAAACATGAGATCAGGAAGTGAGGCGGCACTTAATGCACTCACACTGGTATTTCCGGTTCAGATGCTTATGGTAGCAGTTGGAATCGGAACAGGTGTTGGAACAAATGCACTTCTTGCAAGAACACTTGGACAGGGAAATGGTAAAAAAGCAGCAAAAGTTGCGGGAAATAGTTTGTTTCTTGGAGTGATTATTTATGCGGTGTGCCTGTTGTTTGGATTTTTTGGAGTAAGGGCATATATTTCATCACAGACAATTGACCCTGAAGTTATATCAATGGGAACAGACTACTTAAGAATATGCTGCGTAATTTCATTTGGAATTATTTTCTTTTCATTATTTGAAAAACTCTTACAGGCAACAGGACGTTCACTATATTCTACAATCGGTCAGGTTGTGGGTGCAGTGGTGAATATTGTTCTTGATCCGATTATGATTTATGGTATTGGACCGGTTCCTGAAATGGGAGTGAAGGGAGCTGCATATGCAACTGTTATTGGACAGGTTGTGTCTGCAATATTATTGTTTGTATTTCATATGAAACTGAATAAGGAATTTGAACATGATGTAAAGTATATGAAACCGGATAGCGGAATAATCAAGGAAATATATGCAATTGGACTTTCTGCAATTATTGCACAGGCACTTATGTCAATTATGGTTTATGTAATGAACCTTATTTTGAAATTCAGTCCTTCGGCGCAGACTGCATATGGTTTGTTTTATAAGGTGCAGCAGTTTGTATTATTCCTTGCCTTTGGGCTTAGAGATGCAATCACTCCGATTATTGCATTTGCTTATGGAATGAGAAGTAAAAAGAGAATTCAGGATGGAATCTGGTATGGACTGATCTATACCGTTGTATTAATGATTCTAGGAATTGCAATTACTGAAATTTTTCCTGGAGCTTTTGCAACTTTATTTAATGCAGGACAGTCAAGGGAGTATTTTATCGGAGCAATGAGGATAATCTCAATAAGCTTTCTGTTTGCTGGAATAAATGTTGCTTATCAGGGGATTTTTCAGGCACTTGATGGTGGTATTGAATCATTGGTTATCTCTCTTCTGAGACAGCTTATCATTATCCTGCCACTGGCTGAAATTCTTTCTGTGTTTGTTAAAAATGGTCAGATGGGAGTTTCTCTGATCTGGTGGGCATTTCCAATAACTGAGGTTATTTCATGTCTGGTAGGATATGTATTTTTAAAGAGAATCAGAAAGAATAAAGTAGATGTTTTGAATTAAGGAGGAATAAAAAATGGCTAAAAGAATTATTACAATCAGCAGGGAATTTGGAAGTGGTGGACGTTTTATCGGTGAAGAAGTGGCAAAGAAACTTGAAATTACATATTATGACAAGGATATTATTGGACAGATTGCAGAACAGTCAGGATTGTCACCAGAGTACATTAAGGAAAATGCTGAGTTATCTCCAAAGAAAGGTTTATTTGCATATGCATTTTCCGGACGCGATGTTACAGGAAAGTCCGTAGAAGATATTGTATATGAAGCACAGAGAAAAGTTATTTTGGAGTTGGCTGGAAAGGAGCCTTGTGTAATCGTTGGAAGAAATGCTGATTACATTCTGAGAGACAGGGATGATGTGTTAAATGTGTTTATTCATGGGGATATGCCGGAAAAAACACAGCGCATCATGGGCTTATATAATGTTGAAGAGAAGGAAGCTGTCAAAATGATGGCAGACACAGATAAAAGACGTATGACAAATTATAACTTTTACACGGAGCAGAAATGGGGGAAAGCCAGTAATTATACGTTGTGCCTGAACAGTTCACAGCTTGGATATGCCAGGTGTGAGAAGATAATTATGGAATGCAGTAAATAACTAGAAGTGATAATTATATGATGTGATATATCTGTAAAAACAGGAGGACAATAGGTAATGCTAGAAAAATATAGAAAATCAGCATTGTGGTGGAAATAATGCGTACAACTATCGCAATCTACTTTGCATACAGAATTAAATTATAAAATTTGCAAATGTTTATTGACTCTACAACCGATATAGAGTTTATGATATGCTCATATCAGATAAGAAAGAGGAAAATGCTATGGAAAAAAATCTTACAACTGGAAGTGTATTCAAAAATGTAATTTTGTTTTCCCTTCCATATCTGCTTTCCTATTTTTTGCAGACACTCTATGGAATGGCAGATTTGTTTATTATTGGGCAATATGATGGTGTAGCAAGCACAACTGCGGTATCTGTCGGTTCGCAGATCATGCATATGATTACTGTTATGATTGTAGGTCTTGCGATGGGAACAACAGTAAGTATTGCACAGGCAATTGGAGCTGATAATAAAAAACAGGCATCTAAGGCAGTTGGTAATACCATAGTTTTATTTATGGGAGTTGCTATCGTTGGAATGGCATTGCTGCTTATGCTGGTACACCCCATTGTATCAGTAATGTCTACCCCTGCGGAGGCTGTAAATGGTACGGTCACATATCTGACAATCTGTTTTATTGGTATTCCATTTATCACGGCGTATAACATCATCAGCGCCATTTTCAGAGGTATGGGAGACAGTAAAAGTCCGATGTATTTTATAGCCGTGGCATGTATTGCAAATATTGTATTGGATTATCTTTTTATGGGAGCACTTAAACTTGGTCCTGCGGGTGCTGCACTTGGAACGACTATTTCACAGGCAATCAGTGTGTTGGTATCAGTGATTGTTATTATAAAAAGAAAAAGTGTTGTGCTAAGTAAGAAAGATTTCAAACCTTATCGTGAGGTAATGGGGAAAATATTATATATCGGTATTCCAATTGCTGTGCAGGATGGCCTGATTCAGGTTGCTTTTATTGTGATAACGATTATTGCAAACCAGAGAGGATTAAACGATGCAGCTGCCGTTGGAATTGTAGAGAAAATTATAAGCTTTCTGTTTCTGGTTCCGTCTTCTATGTTATCAACTGTTTCAGCTCTTGGGGCACAGAATATCGGAGCAAATAAACCAGAAAGAGCAATTGCAACACTGAGGTATGCTGTGTTGATTGCAGTTGGATTCGGAATATTGGCAACTATTACAATTCAATTTACCGCCGGATCAATCGTAGCTTTATTTACCGATGGAAATACATCAGATGGAGCAGATGTGATAAGGCTTGGCAGTCAGTATTTGCGAGGTTATATTTTTGACTGCATTTTTGCAGGTATTCATTTTAGCTGCAGCGGTTATTTCTGTGCTTGTGGAAAATCCGGATTGTCATTCTTACATAACATTCTGGCAATTGTACTGGTTCGTATTCCGGGAGTTTATCTGACATCAAGGCTATTTAAGACAACATTGTTTCCGATGGGACTTGCAACAGCAGCCGGTTCGTTGTTATCAGTTTTTATCTGTGTGATTGCGTTTTATGTCATATACCATAAAGAACCGATAAGGAAGGATCATCATTTCTTCGGATATCATTAAGTTCGTTATTAAGACGTTCTGCCCACTGACGCAGAACGTCTTCTTTTGTTTGATAATTTTTATAAAGGGAGGCACGTCCAACCTCCTTACCGCTGGTGAATTTACCTGTTGTAAGGAGCTTAGTATGTTTTGTCTTGAATCTTTGTCTAATGTATCTAATCAAAAGAAAGTTATAATTCTATATCGTTCGTGTCGAAAAAATGTCATTTCACGCAGATGGCATTTTTTTAAATGCCTTTTATTGTATAATATCATGTAAGTAAGATACAACGTATTTTTATAATCGTTTTACGAATCGTTTTACAAATTGTTTTACGAATCAATTATTATAGTGTTTTATAATGTTAAAAATATTGTAAAAATGTTGTCAAAAATACAAGAAGTGCGATAAAAGGAGGAAGAGTTTATGAGGTATTCAAACTTAAAAAAGCTTGCTGCGGTAGTATTATCTATCGGAATGGTATTTTCAAGCAGTGCTGTGACTGGTTTTTCAGCAGATAACAGCAAAATGATACCTACGATTGTTGAGAGCTCATATAGCCAGGCGGCAGCAGTTATGGATGAAGAATATGCCTATGATGGAACATATGTTGATAACTGGGGGGATACGCGTAAGGGTAGTCAGCTTGGAGTGACATATACAAAGGATGCAACAGAATTTAATATATGGGCCCCTGCGGCAACAGGTGTAAAAGTTAATATTTATGAAGCAGGTGCAGGTAATGCTAGTAATGCCTGTAAGATAGGATCTTATACATTAGAGAAGGTGTCTAGCAGTAAAGAATGGAATGGTATATGGACTATAAAACTTATAGGTGATTGGGGTGACTATTATTATGATTATACGATAACCACGACAGATGCTTATCATAAGGACAGCGATCAAACACAAACATATAATATTCAGGATCCATATTCGGTTGCTGTCAGTGAAGATGGAAAGTATTCATATATTACAGACACTTCTACAATATCACCTGAAGGTTGGGATAACGACAGGCACGTATATGTTGATTCAACAAAAGCCAATACTGTTTACAGGATAAGTGTCAAGGATTTTTCATCAGATGCTGAATCGGGTATGACGGCTGGTGGAAAGTATAGTGCATTTACGCAAAAGGGTGCAAAAGTAAATAGTGCGGGAGAGCTTGTATCAGGTATCGATTATTTGAAAGAGCTCGGTGTTACGACAGTACAGCTTGCACCGTTTGCGGATTATGAGGCTGATAGTGAATATGAGATTTTAAATTATAATGCACCTGAGACAAGTTATGCTTCCAATCCGTCGGACTGCAAGACTGTAATAAAAGAATGTAAAGAGATGATTCAGGCACTTCATAGTGCAGGATTTTCTGTTGTGATGGAGATGCCTTATACGCATGCTTCAGAGGAAAATTCCCTTGAAAAGTCAGTTCCGGGCTTTTTTTACAGAATAAATAATTCTGGAGGCAGGTATACAACAAATACTGGATATGGCAATGAGTTTGCCACAGAGCGCAAGATGTACCGTATTTATATGGTTAATTCCATGAAATACTGGGCAGAGGAATATCATGTGGATGGATTTTCGCTGGATTTGATTGACTGTGTAAATATGAAGTACAGAGGTACATCTCAAGTAAATAAATGGCTGGATGATATAAAGAAATCATTGGCAGAGGAAGATGAAAATCTGGTTATCTGGGGAGATAATTATACCAAAGAAGAAAGGCAGAATAAGACTTCAGTTTATGATGTAATTATTAGTACAACAGGTGGTACTTATGGCGATAGAAATGAAAAAGCCGTAAAAATCTATAAGCAGAAAGCAGCAATGAAATATGCCACGCCGGGAACATTGTTTATGGATGGCGGAGAGGAAATGTGTAACAGCGTTAAAGAAACAGGCAGCAGTTGCCTTGAATGGAAGGATTCGGCAGATTACGCAGATGTAGTCTCATATTACAGAGGACTTATGCAGATACGAAAAGCATTTTCACCGCTTGCGGATAGTCAGGAAATAACAGATTCGGAAGCTTATGTGCTTACAGGTACCAAAGCTGATGAATGGGACACTATGGCAGTATTAAATAATGATTCAGATGTGGCAAAAGAAATCACAATTCCGGTTCAGACAAGAGCTGCCACAGACTGGGTTGTTATTGCTAACGGCGAAAGTGCAGGAGTTACATCGCTTGGTGAAGTGTCTGGCTCAGTTGTAAATGTTCCTGCATATACTACAATGCTTCTTGTAGACAGGAATAGCTTTGAGGCTGTGGCTGTAACCTCAGACAAAGGAAAAGTAATTGTTAATTATGTGATAAAAGATAGTGGGCAGAAGTTACGTGAATCGATTACACTTCAGGGTACACCTGGAACGAATTATGCGGTGCCTGATAATATTAAGATTCCATCAGGATATGCTTTTTTAAGTCAAACAGGCAATAAAAGGGGTGTGTATACATCAGATACACAGACAGTTACATATTATTATGAAGCGATAAATCCAGATACAGTAGTAGACGGAATTAAAAATAATGGAGTGTACTGTAAGAACGCAAAGTTTAAAGTGACTTCTCCTGATTATACACAGGTAATGGCAGGAAATAAAATACTTACACCTGACGCTGACGGTGCTTATACTGTATCTGCGGCAGATAGCACACAGACAATAGCATTGACAGATAGTGAAGGATATAGCATTTATCTGTCTATTACAGTAAATGCAGACCACACAATAAATAACAGCGACTGCACAAAGGAATCGACCTGCTCTGTCTGCCAGCAAACATTTCCGGCACAGACAAGTCATAGGTTTAGTGCCACCTGGACAAAAGACGATATTAATCATTGGAAGGTGTGCGAGAATGACGGCTGTACGGTAACAACAACAAAAACAAAACATAGCGGTACAGATGATGGCGATTGTACAACGCCTGTAATATGTGAATGTGGTGAGGTTGTTACAGCAGCAGAGGCAGAACATATATATGATGAGTGGAAGTCAAACGGTAATGGTACGCATACCCGCAAATGTATAACTGCCGGATGTACAAAAGTAGAAACAGAAAACTGTGCGGGAGGAGAGGCAACATGTAAAAAGAGAGCCGTCTGCACAGAATGTAATGCAGAATACGGCACATTAAACCCTGCAAATCATAACGGTAATGAAGTATGGAAACAGACAGCAGAAACACATCAGAAAAAATATGACTGCTGCGGTGCCGATATTACTAATGAAGAAGACCATATTTGGGTAGACGGTCATTGTAGTGTCTGCGGATATGACTGTATCCATAAAGGTGGAAGCGCAACTTGTACGCAGAAGGCAGTTTGTGATATTTGCCATATTGAGTATGGAGAAATAAATGCAGATAATCATACTGGAACAGAAGAATGGACACAGACCGCGACAGAGCATGAAAAGAAATATGATTGCTGTGGCAAAGTAACGGTAGAAAAAGGAAATCATAATTGGAAAGACGGTACTTGTGAAGTATGTGGTTATGTATGCGTGCACAGCGGAGGAGAAGCAAACTGTACAAAGGGTGCTGTCTGCGAAAACTGCGGCAAGGAATATACAGAAAAAAATCTGGCAAATCACAGCGGCAAGGTAGTGTGGGAACAGACAGCAGAAATACATCAGAAAAAATATGACTGCTGCGATAAGGAAGTATCAGTAAGTGAAGCACATGATTGGGAAAATGGTGTGTGCAAAGTTTGTAATTATCAGTGTGGACATACAGGAGGAAATGCAACCTGTGTGAAAAAAGCGTTGTGTACAATATGTGGTGAAGAATATGGCACTTACAATATGAGTATACATGAAGACTTGCATTTAGTAGCGGCAAAGGAAGCTACTATGACAGATGAAGGAAATATTGAATACTGGTATTGTAATGCTTGTGACAGATATTACATCAGGCAGGATGGGCTTGTTGAAATTGAAAAATCACAGACTGTTATTGCAAAGCTTAAAGATACAACACCACCGGCAGATGTAACACCACCGGCAGATGTAACACCACCGGAAGATATAACACCACCGGCTGATACAACATCACCAGCCGATATAACACCTGCGACCGATACGGATAAAGAAGCTAAGGCAGAAGCAGTAAAAGAACAGACTCCTGGTACGGGAGATGACAAACGTACATTAGCATGGCTTATTATGTTTGTAATAGGAGGAGCAGGAGTAATAGTATTTGGTAAGAAAAATAAGTTTACAGATAAAATTTAAAATGGAGTAAAATAATAAATTGCTGGAATTCTGATTCATTTATAGAATCTGAGTTCCAGCTTTTTGTATAAGACAAAAATTTTGTGTTATAATGTTTTACAGGCTTTTTGATGGAATATTTATTTACGAGGAGGAAGCAAAGGGTGGATGAATTGAAGTGCAATAATTGTAAATATAAAACTAATGTATCCAATGTGTATTGGATTTATAGATAAAAGGGAAGAGGAATTCAACAGCATACTTATGTTTTGGAAGGTACAAGGTTTATATGACCGGGAAAAAATAAATAAATTACTAGATGATTTCGAACAGTCATATGACAGGCTTTTTAATCAGGAGTAATTAATTCTTTGTATGTAACTTCTTGTACTGTGAAGGATTCACTCCGGCTATTTCTTTAAAAACGCGGTTGAAGTGTGTGAGGTTGGAAAATCCGGTCAGCGTTGCAACCTCGGTGACATTCTTATCAGTTTCCTTGAATAAACGTTCTGCGTTCATTATGCGCGTGCGTTTTATATAGTCAACAACAGTACGGTTAGTATTTTTCTTAAATTCACGACAAAGATAGTAAGTACTTATATGAAACATATCTGCAAGAACATCAAGTGATATGTCGTGTTCATAGTTGTTGTTGATATAGTTAATAATCTGCGTTGTTCTGTTATGTCTTTCAATACCAATGGTGCTCTCTTTCATTCCAAGAACTGTAATAATTATAAGATTCACAAGTGCTTCCATCTGTTCCTGCTTGTATGCTGAGGCAGAGTTCTGGGCTTCAAGAAAATAGTACATAAGCCTTCTTAACTTTTTTAATGATTCAGTATCAGACTTGTATACACAGTATGAGTCTGCAAGCTTCTGCCTCAGGGCATCTGATGAAATTATGTCCGGTCTGAAATAAAGTACAATCCTTGAAAATGTGCATCCTTGTTCACTGTAGGAACGATGCATAGTCTGAGGTGGGAATATAATACAATCACCAGACTCGGTTTTATACAATTTATCGTCTATATAGTGATATCTTTCACCATTATCTAAAAAATACAATTCATAATAATCGTGATAGTGCGAACGTGTCATATTATCGTTGACGCTGGCAGTATGTGCTGCAGCTATGGATTCACCAAGTGACATAAGGTTCTGTGCTACATCTATCATAATACTCTTCTCCAATTCTATGCTTATTAAGAGCTGTTCTAAAGCTGCTCTTAACATATTCCCAGATATATTAACCGTGTAATAATTGTTTATATAAAGCAATATTTATACATTTCACAACTGTATAGTTATATTTAATATATTATAAGTAGTATACAACGAAAAATTTGAAAGTGCAAGAAATGTAAAAAAACCAATTTATCCTGTCAATATCTGTATAGTTTTAATTATTGAATAGTTGTATAAATTAATTATAAACAAAACATAAACAAGAGATTATCAGATTACTGAAAGGAGATAAAAAATAATATGAGAATATGTTATAAGGCAGGAAATGTAACCTATAACACTAACTATTATTCGGTTATTACAGATTCAGTAGAAATAAGAATATGGTTTCTCACAGATGAAATAATCAGAATAAGAGCCGGCTTTGATGGAGACTGGGATGAAGCTTCATATAGCCTTGCTATGACAGCATGGGACTCAAGAACAGATGAGTTTTTAAAGGGCTATAGAAAAAGAGTTGAAGTGGCATACTCAGAGCTTGTGGATGGAACTGACAAGGCAGTTATTTGCGGAAGTAAGCTTCGTATAGAAATTGAAAAGAATCCATTCCGCATATGTGTATATGATAAAGATGGAACATTATTACACGCAGATATTACAGATCTTGCATATAGAGAGGATTCAAATAAGAGGCGGATACATACAAGCCAGATAGAAGCGGATGACTACTTTTATGGCTTTGGTGAGAAAGGGGGAGATATTAATAAGGCTGAAAAGTATATGAATATGGCTCCTGGTGATGCAATGGGCTACAATCCTAAGGAAACAGATTCGTTGTATAAGCATATCCCATTTTATATAAAGCTTTCAGGCTCAACCCATAAGGCAGTTGGATATTTCTATCATACAACAGCAGAATGTGACTTTAATATGGGACGTGAAAAGAGAAATTACTGGCATCGTTACTCAAGCTTCAGATCAGATGCCGGAGATATAGATCTCTTTCTTATAGCAGGACCTTCAATAGGAGAAGTAATAAGCAGATATACAGATCTTACAGGCAAGTCAATACTTCTTCCAAAGGCAGCACTTGGATATCTTGGTTCTTCAATGTATTATCCAGAGCTTCCTAAGGATTGTGATGATGCAATACTTGAATTCATAGATACTACCAGAGAAGAAGGAATTCCTGTAGACGGCTTCCAGCTTTCATCAGGATATTGTGCAGTAGAGACAGAGCAGGGGATTAAAAGATGCAGTTTTACCTGGAATTATAAAAGATTCAAGAATCCAGAAGAATGGTTTGCAAAAATGAAGGAAAAGGGCATAGTTGTTTCACCTAATGTCAAACCTGGAATGCTCCTGGTTCATCCGTATCTGGAGGATATGAAGAAAAAGGATATGTTTGTATATGACAGCATAAAGGATGAACCCGGTAAAGGTACATGGTGGGGTGGAACTGGAATATTTGTAGATTTCACCAAAGAGCAGACAAGAGAATACTGGAAAGAATACCTGAAAGAAGGACTTATAAAGTATGGCTGTGAATCAGTATGGAATGATAACTGTGAATATGATTCTATGGTTGATAAGGATGCAAGAGTGTATTTTGAAGGTAAAGGAAGTACTATTGGTGAGCTAAAGCCGGTAATGAGTAATATCATGTGCCAGCTCTCTAATGAGGCAGTAACGGAATATAATGAGAATATAAGACCATTTTCAGTATGCCGTTCGGGACACGCAGGTATACAAAGATATGCACAGGTGTGGGCAGGCGATAATCTTACATGCTGGGATGCATTAAAGTATAACATAGCAACTATACTTGGCATGGGACTTTCTGGCGTTGCAAATCACGGCTGTGATGTAGGTGGATTCTATGGAGAGTCACCAGAGCCTGAGCTTTTTGTAAGATGGGTGCAGAATGGTGTGTTCATGCCAAGATTTTCAATACATTCAGTAAATACTGATAATACAGTTACGGAGCCATGGATGTATAGTGGCATGAAGGATTATATTAGAACTGCAATTAAACTCAGATATTCTATGTCTCCTTATCTTTATTCGCTTGAATACAGAGCACATAAGACAGGACTTCCTATTATGCAGCCAATGTTTATGGTATTCCAGAACGATAGTAATACATATAATGAAGGCGTGGATTTTATGTGGGGCGATTCATTACTTGTAGCAAATGTTGTAGAAAAGGGTGCAGAGATAAGAGAGGTATATTTACCTGATACAGGAGATAAAAATATACGTTTTTATGATTATTATACCAGAAACGAATATGAAGGCGGCCAGACTATAAAAGTACCTGTGGATATAAGTTCAATTCCAATGTTTATAAAGAGTGGAGCTATTATTCCGATGGCTGGTAATGAGCTTAACAATCTTATGAATGATAAGGTTGATTCACTTCATATAATAATGGCACCTGATGTAGATTCATCATTCACGATATATGATGATGATGGAAAAACTAATGATTATAAGAATGGCAGCTACTTAAAAACTGATATTAGTGTTAAAGCTGGTGCAAAGACATATATCGATTTTGAATATGAAGGCAGTTATGAGAACACAGCAGAAACAATGGAACTTGATGTGATACATAGGGAGAAAGCACCATTCTATGTACAGCTTGATGGAAAGGAAGTGCCACATTTCCTTCATAGAAGAAAATATGAGGAGAGTGATATTGGATGGTATTACAGCCAGACTAAGAAATCAGTGCAGGTAAAGTATCCTAATCCAAAGAAAAACCATCAGGTGCTTATATCATTTGAAGTCTTTGATATGATTGGAATGTAATAGCATCAGGCAAAAGCAGGCTGTTACGAGAAAGAGAAATAGTGCAATGCACAGCTTCAGGTTATTGTGCACATGACCTGGAGCTGACATATAAAAAATGAGTGCACAGAAATGAGGTATAATATGTTGAAAAAAATGAAAAAATATATTGCTGTTTTGCTTACAGTTACACTTATATGTTCATTTGGGCTGACAGGCTGTGGAACAAATAGCGTATCAAACAGTAAGGAAGCTACCGCAGAAAATCCTATGGTATTAACGCTGGCACATGGTTTGTCAGAAAGTCATACAGTACATATAGCTATGCTGCAGTTCGCAGAAGAGGTTAAGCAGAAGACTAACGGAAGAATAATAATCAAGATATTCCCTAACGGACAGCTTGGTTCAGAGACAGAGAATCTTGAGCAGCTTCAGGCAGGTGTTATTGCTATGACAAAAGTATCAGCACCAGGTCTTGCAACATATAATGATGCTTATAATACATTTGGTCTTCCTTATATATTTAGTAATATTGAAGAGTTTTATAAAATAATGGATTCTGATAAAATGCAGGATTTCTTCCTGTCATCAGAAGATGATGGATTCGTAACCTTAACATACTTTACATCAGGCTCCCGTTCATTCTACACAAAAGATAAGCCTATACGTAAGCCAGAGGATCTTAAAGGAATAAAGATACGTGTCCAGGATATGAAGTCACAGACGGATATGCTTACAGCACTTGGTGGAACACCGGTAGCAATGTCCTATGGCGACATATATACATCCCTTTCAACAGGTATTATAGATGGAACAGAGAACAATGAAACAGCGCTTACAACAGGTAAGCATGGTGAGATATGTAAGGTGTATTCGGTTGATGAGCACGCCATGATACCTGATGTTATGGTTATGAGCTCAAAGGTATGGAATAATATAGAGCCGGATGATCAGAAGATTATACTGCAGTGTGCAAAGGATGCTACACAGTCTCATAAGGTTATGTGGGATAAGGCAATAGATGAGGCAGTAGCACAGGCAAAGGATATGGGTGTTGAATTTATTTATGATGTAGATAAGGAAGCATTCAGAAGTGCAACAGCAGGTCTTGTTACCGAGTATAGAAATAAGTATACAGGTGTTGCAGCTTTACTTGACAGAATAGATGAGATAAGGAAAGGAGAGTAACTATGATTAATATACTTGTTAAAGTTAAAAATGTTATGAATAAGATATTATCAGCAGCAAGTGTTGTTCTGCTTGTGTTTATGACTTCGTTAGTATTATGGCAGGTGTTTACAAGATATGTGCTTGGCAAACCAGCAGCATTTACAGAAGAACTTGTTAAATACTCACTTATGTGGACAGCCTTTATAGGTGCTGCATATGCTTTCTTTACAAGAGACCATATGTCACTCACTATTATTAAAGATAAGCTCACAGGTAATAAACGAAAAATATTATTACTGGTTATAGATGTACTTATTCTTTTACTTGCAGTTTTCGTGTTTGTAATTGGTGGATTTAAGCTGGCAATGTCAGCAAGGGCAGAGTATTCAGCACTTCTTGGTATTCCAAGAACACTTGTATATGCGGTATCCCCTGTTTCAGGTATCTTTATAGTAGTTGCACAGATTATTAATATATATGAAGACTTAACCGGTGTTAAGGTAGAATAGGAGGTAAATATGAGTATTGCAGTAACTACAGTAATATTATTTGTTGTATTCGGTGTACTTCTGTTTTTAGGTGTTCCTATTTCAGTAAGTATTATTGCTTCGTCAATTGTAACTGCCATGTCAACGCTGTCATGGGATCAGATAACATTCATAACCATGCAGAAAATGAATTCGGGTGTTGAAAGCTTTTCGCTTTTAGCAGTTCCATTATTCATCCTTGCAGGTAATATTATGAATAATGGTGGTATAGCCAAGAGACTTATTAACTTTGCACAGATATTCGTAGGAAAGATTCCAGGAAACCTTGCACAGGCTAATATTCTTGCCAATATGCTCTTTGGTGCATTATCTGGTTCATCAGTAGCAGCAGCTTCTGCAATAGGAGGATGTATGAGTCCCATTGAAAAAGAGCAGAAGTATGATCCTGCTTATGCGGCAGCAGCTAACATAGCCTCAGCACCAACAGGACTTCTTATTCCACCTACATCGGCATTCATTGTATATTCAACAGTTGCAGGTGGTGTATCTATATCGACATTGTTTATGGCAGGCTATGTACCTGGAATATTGATGGGTGTTGTATGTATGATAGTCGCCTTCATTGGTGCAAAGAAGTTAGGCATAAAGGCTGTTGGAAGAGATAAGTCAGTAGGTATTTTAAAGATATTTGTTGATGCTATCCCATCATTACTTCTTATAATAATTGTTATTGGTGGTATTGTATCAGGTATATTTACAGCAACAGAAGGTGCTGGTATTGCAGTTCTGTATTGCCTCATACTTTCTATCATATACAAGAGCATGAATTTTAAGACATTTGTAGAGATACTTAAGAAATCAGCTAAGGTGTCAGGAGTAATTCTTTTCCTTATATCAGCATCATCAGCTATGTCATTCGTTATGGCTTATTCTGGAATACCAGCAGCCATAAGTAACGGATTATTAAGTATTTCAACTAATAAGGTTGTAATATTCTTATTAATGAATATTATACTTCTGGTTGTTGGTATGTTTATGGATATTACACCAGCTATACTTATATTTACACCTATCTTCCTTCCTATCGCACAGAGCTTTGGAATGACAGATATCCAGTTTGGTGTAATGCTTATATTCAATATGTGTCTTGGTAATATTACACCACCTGTTGGTTCTGTATTATTCGTAGGCTGTGGTATTGAAAATGTATCAATCGAGAAAGTAACACCTAAGCTTATACCTTATTTTATTGGTTTAATTATATTACTTATGCTTATTACATTTATTCCAGAGCTGTCACTTGGAGTACCAAAGCTTATGGGATTGATTTAGTATAAAATAACAAGACTTTTTTCCTAATATTATATAAAACAGACATCCGGACAGGTCGCTTGATAGGACCTGGCCGGATGTTTTGTTAGTTATCTTAGAATTCTGTTTTATTATTTATTTTATGTTATAATAAGTTTTAGATTTTTAGATTTTTAGATTTTTAGATTTTTAGATTTTTGTTGCAGCTTTGTGTGGTACAGTGTGCAGGAAAAAACGATTTTAAATGTGCATATAGACAGCTGACAACACAATAGAGATAAATAATGAAAGTAAGAAAAGGAATAAACAGAATGTTATATATAATGAGACATGGGAAAACAGACTGGAATGAACAGCATAGGCTGCAGGGAAGAACAGATATACCACTTAATGAAAATGGAATAGCTATGGCAAAAAAAGCAGCAGAAGAATATAGAGATATACATTTGGATATATGCTATTGCTCACCACTTAAAAGAGCAGAACAGACAGCCAGGATAGTACTCTCTGGCAGAAAAACGCAGGTTCCTGTTGTCATAGATGACAGACTTATGGAAATGGGGTTTGGTGAATATGAGGGAGTACAGAATAGTTTCAATATTTCAGATTGTAATGTAAATGTGTTATTTAGAAATCCAGACAGATATATAGCAGATAAGGGAGCTGAAAGTCTTGATGAGTTGTTTGAAAGAACAGGACAGTTCCTAGATGAAGTGATTCAGCCAGAGCTTGCAAAAGGAAGAGATATACTTATAGTTGGACATGGTGCGATGAACTCAAGTATTATATGTCAGATAAGAGGTAAAACATATGCACATTTCTGGGATGAAGGAATTGAAAACTGCAGATTGAAGAGACTGATATAAAAATAATTAAAAATATATGAAATGTGCACATATAGCATATGAATATTCTTGTTAATATGATACAATGTTTACACTAAAATGTGTTAGAAAATATACATATAATTGTTTGCACGTTGCAGTATTGGAAAAAGAGTTAAGTGGAGGATGAATATGAACATTTCATTTTTTTTACAACCTAAGTGTAAGGTAGCATATATATATAATAATGATACATTGAGGCAGGGACTGCAGAAGATGAATTATTATGGTTATTCAGCGATACCTGTGCTTGATGAGGAAGAACGTTATGTAGGAACTATAACAGAAGGCGATTTTTTATGGCATATATGCAGGATTAATCAGAATAATGGATTGAGTATAGATGTAAAGGAACTTGAGAAAAAGAAGGTCGATGAGTTGTATTTCAGAAGAAATTATCCTAGTGTTAAAGTAGACACATCTATGGAGGAACTTTTCGAGAAAATTACCAACCAGAACTTTGTTCCAGTTACAGATGACAGAGGCATATTCATAGGTATTATAACAAGAAAGGACATTATTACATATCTTTCAGCTAAGAAGAAAGAACCAAAGATGTCATATTCGTATCAGATTACAGTGTAAAATGTCAACTTACAATACCAAGCAGTTGACAATAAGCTTTCATACTTTTATACTTATTAGCATATAAGCGCTTGATATAAGCGTATTTTATGACAACAAGGGAGAGTATATGTATTATGTCAGAAACAGCTATTGAACAAATGTTGGATAATTGGAACGAAGAGCATATATTAACGAAGGAAGAGGCTCTTGATATACTTAATCTGCCGGACGATAAGCTTGATAAGCTTATAAGCACGGCATATGGATTGAGGTTAAAGTACAAAGGAAAGAAAGTAAGCATACAGCTTTTAACCAATGTAAGAAGTGGCAATTGTTCACAGAATTGTGCCTATTGTGCGCAGTCATGTGAATCACATGCGGATATAGAAAAGTATAGAAGAGTATCAGATGAGAAGCTTTATGGTGATAATGATCTAGTAGATGAAAAACATCTTGCAAGACATTGCATAGGACTAAGTGGAATAAGCTTTACAGATGCTGAAATAGAAGATCTTGCAGAAAGAATCCGTAAAATGAAGAAGAATGATACCCAGATATGTTGTTCTATAGGTTTTCTTACAGAAAAACAGGCAAGGATGCTTAAAGAAGCCGGACTTAACAGAATTAACCACAATCTTAACAGCAGCCGTTCATTTTATCCTAATATATGTACAACACATACATATGATCAAAGGATTAAAAACATACATATGTTAAAAAATATTGGCTTTGAAATGTGTTGTGGTGGAATAATAGGCATGGGTGAAAGTAAGAGTGATGTTGTGGACATGCTCATGGATATCAGAGAAATCAATCCAGAATCAGTTCCTATTAATTTTCTTCTCCCCATAAAGGGAACAAGACTTGCAGACAGGGATATATCAGGACTTACTCAGGAGTACTGTCTGAAAGTTCTATGTCTTGCAAGACTTATGGTACCTAAGTCAGATATAAGATGTGCAGCAGGAAGAGAGGTATACTTTAAGGGTATAGAACCAACATTGTTTAAGGTGGTTGATTCAATATTCGCATCAGGATACCTTACAGCAGGTGGACAGGGAATAGATGATACAATTAAGATGATAGAACAGGCAGGATTCACAGGCGAAGTTGAGAGTACTGACAGATAAAAAATATAGTGATGTCAACGTAGGTTGACATCACTATATTTTTTATTCTTTATCCAGAGAGGTAATAGTCTGTGTGACTTCGTTAATAGCTTTTTTGATATCATCGCTTGCCTCGCCCATACCTTTTGCAAGCTTCTGGACTTCAACAGCAACAACAGCGAAACCTCTTCCAGTATCGCCAGCTCTTGCAGCTTCAATAGATGCGTTAAGAGCGAGTATATTCTGACGTTTACTAAAACCATCAATCTGTTTTACTTTATCATTGGCAGTCTGCAGCTGTTCGGCAGCATTGCTTATGCCGGTCTTTAATTCAGAAAGAATATGTGAATTCTGGTATGAAGTATAGCTTGCACGCACAAACATATTGATAACATCACCAAGAAGGTCAGCAGATGCGTGGATTTCTTCACTCGTCTTTACATTAACCTTTTGGAGTGCAGCTATATATTTATCTTCATCAATTCCAAGCTCTCTTGCAGTAGCACGGAACTTATTTTCATCAGGATGTTCAGGGAGAACCTGGCCGCCTATTATGCTTCCAAGTACTGTACCATCATCCAGTGTTATAGGAATACCAAAATCAACAAGTCCGGCATGGCAAGGATATACACCATGTCCTTCACGGTCACACTTTTCACATCGCTTTTTGCCTTCTGGACAACCTCTCGTCAGGTCTATACAGAACTCAGTGAAGTTATAGCAGTCGCTTATATATTTACCATCAGATCCGACAGCTACTGTAGCGAGTCCTGTACTTTTAGCCCAGTTAGACATAATCTGTTCGAACTTATTCATATCACAGAAATCTTGTATTTTCATAAAACAACACCTCCAGTTGTATTATTTATTGTAAAATAATATGATGCAGGCATTAGAATACCTGCGCTCATAATATCATCAAAATATATCAGTAGATAAACTAAATTAAGCTCTTTTTTATTATATAATTATATCGTCAAATTATCTAGTTAAATTTATATCAAATTAGAGAGAATAGCTGATATCAATAATAAAAAAGTTAAAAACAGATAGAGTTATGCAATTATTGACCTATTTGGGATATTTGGTAATATAATAAAATTTTCATAAGAAATGTTGGAAAAAAATGGAATTAAAGTCTGCAGTTATGTGGACTGTAATTTACTATGAGGATAAAGTAAATGGACAGCATGCATTATGAAGATTTATGTGAAAGAATGAAAAATTATAGAAAAAAGCTCGGCTTTAATCAGACTGAAATGGGGAAGAGGCTTGGTATATCCCAGGATGATTATTCAAAGCGTGAAAATGGGCATATTATTATATCTTTTAAAAATATAAAAGCATTGCAGGAGCTGGGTGCAGACATAGATGAGCTGGTGTGTGGAAGTAAGAATGATGTGCATACGGAAGATCTTGATATTATTATGAATGAATATGATGATAGCAGTAAGCCTTTTGCTATGAAAATTATTGCTGAAAGTATAATGCATTACCGTAATAATGATATATTAAGAGGAAAAAATGTAACCGATGATGATGTGCTGCTTGATTATATGTTAAAGCAGTGGGATGGATTTTCAATGCTGGAATATGTAAGAACAGTTTTGCATTATTCGCAGGATACTATGTCCGAAAAACTTTGTCTGCCAAGGAAAAAATATCGTAAATATGAAAAGGAGCAGGAATATCCAGATGCTGAGGCACTTGTCCGCATGTATAACTTATATAACTGCAGGCCTTCCATGTATCTTAATATGTATGACAGAAGATACTATGCCATGCAGCGCATATGGGTGGACTTCAGTAAGGAGCAGAAGGACAAGGTAAAGCAGATGGGATGTGCCGTTAGAAGTATATTGTAAAATCAGCAGATAGAAAAGAACTGCTTATAATAAATATTATGAATTTATCAGCTAAAGATAAAGCTGCCCTCTGGTCAGATCTGGATTATATCAAGGTCTGACTAGAGGCTTTTTATATTTTGTGATGCATTTGAAACATTATAAATGTATGAAACAGATGTAATGTAGGTGTAATAATATAGGTGCAATAACACTAAAAATATAGAATCGGTGCAAGAAATATGTTAATATGATATAAAACGCAAAATAACGATGTACTATAAGAAATGGGGACTATAAACTACAATGAGAACAGTACAACAGCTTTATGATGATAAAAGAGATAAAGTTATTATTGATATAAGAGATAAAGAAGAATATGATAAGGAAACTATGGATTCAGCTGTCCAGTATTTCTGGGAAGATATGATGAATGACCTCAAGATGGATAATATAAGTGGAAGAGAGAAGTTTCTTAACACATACTCAAAGAAAGTTCCTATATATCTGTTATGTTATTCAGGACAGAAAAGTGAAGAACTTGAAGATATACTTGAACAGATGGGGTATGAGGCATATAGCATAGATGGTGGCTTTGTGGCATATCTTAAGTGGAAGTTCACAGAATATATAAAAGAGGATGAGAATGAAAACGTCAATGAAGTAAAAGACCATGTTAAAGAGATAGAAAGAAGCATAGTAAAGAAGTTCAGGAAGCCTATATGGAGAAAGTTCACGCAGGCACTTAACGAATATGATCTTATACAGGATGGAGATAAGATAGCAGTCTGTATATCAGGTGGTAAGGATTCTATGCTTATGGCGAAGCTCTTTCAGGAACTTAAAAGACATGGAAAGAATAACTTTGACCTTGTTTTTCTTGTTATGAATCCAGGATATAATGAACTTAATTATAATGTTATATTAAACAATGCAAAGATTTTAGACATACCTGTAACAGTGTTTAAAACAGAGATATTTGATACGGTAGTTGATATAACTGAATCTCCATGTTATCTATGTGCAAGAATGCGGAGAGGATATCTTTACAGCAAAGCAAAAGAGCTTGGATGCAATAAAATAGCACTTGGGCATCATTATGATGATGTTATAGAAACTATTCTTATGGGAATGTTATATGGAGCACAGATACAGACTATGATGCCAAAGCTTCATAGCACGAACTTTGAGGGAATGGAGCTTATAAGACCTATGTATCTTATAAGGGAGGCAGATATTATTCACTGGAAGGACTATAATAAGCTTCAGTTTATACAATGTGCATGCCGTTTTACAGAAGGCTGCGCCTCATGTGGTGGAACTGGAAAGGGCTCTAAGAGGGCTGAGATAAAACAGCTTATCAAGGATTTAACGAAGGTAAGTCCATATATAGAGAAAAATATATTCAGAAGTGTTGAAAATGTTAATCTGGATACCGTTATTGCATATAAGCAGCACGGAGAAAAACACAGCTTTCTAGATACTTATGAGAATAATAAGCAGGCCGCAGGCGATGAATAGAATAAATTAAAATAAGCTGTTAAATACAATGACAGGAGAGGAAGATAAATATGGCAGTAGCACGTTATAACTGTGATTATTGTAATAATATGGTATATGATGAGGAAATGGAAGAATATGTATGCGATGTAGATATGGATGAGGATGACTATGCCAGATTGTTAACATCAGAATACAGAGAATGTCCGTACTACCAGAGCAATGATGAATATAAAGTAGTAAGACATCAGATGTAAGTGTAATGTCTGATTTTTTCAAAAAATAAAGAGAAAAAGAGAAAATAGGAAAAAGAAGAAAGAGGTGAAAATAATTGGAAGATAAAAGATATGCAGTGCTTATAGATTCAGATAATATTTCTTCAAAGTATATATCAGATATATTGGATGAGATGACTAAATATGGCGTTATAACATATAAGAGAATATATGGAGACTGGACAAGTACGCAGGCTAACAAATGGAAGAAGGAACTGATGGAGAATTCCATAACACCTATCCAGCAGTTCCGCAATACAGTTGGAAAAAATGCAACAGATTCTACACTTATAATAGATGCCATGGATATTCTTTATACGAATAATGTAGATGGCTTTTGTATAGTTTCTTCTGATGGTGATTTTACAAGACTTGCAAGCCGCCTAAGAGAATCAGGAATGGATGTTATAGGTATGGGAGAGAATAAAACACCACGTTCGTTCAGGGCAGCATGTTCAGTGTTTACAGATCTTGAACTTTTAAGAGAACAGGCGCATGAAGATGAGCCGGATAGTAAGCATGTTAAGAAAAAAGCAAGTAGTAATATTATAAAGCAATCAAAGATAGAAAATGCTATTATAGAGATAATTCAGGAAAATGATAATAAGGGTAAGCAGACCGGGCTTGGAGAGATAGGAAGCAGACTTCAGAAGAAATATTCTGATTTTGATGTGAGAAACTACGGCTACAGTTCATTGTCTACATTTCTTGAAGAGATGAACAGCCTTGAACTAAAGAAGTTTAACAACACAGTTCTTGTACGGCTTAAAGAAGATAAGAATATGAAGGAAAAGGTTACAGAATATGCTGTTAATTATGTTAAGTCAAGTGATAACGGAGTTGAGCTTGGAGCACTTGGACAGAAGATACACATCAACTATCCGGACTTTAAGGTAAGAGAATATGGCTATTCTACATTGACAAAATTTATAATGGGAATAAAATGTCTTGTTATAAGAGTGACAAGCGAAAACAGAAGAATGGTGTATATAATGGAAAGGAAGTATTAAAACAATTATGAATAAAATAGCAAGTTTTACAGTTAATCATCTCGATCTTTTAGCAGGTGTATATGTATCAAGAAAAGATTATCAGGGAGATGTTGTGCTTACAACGTTTGATTTAAGATTTACAAGACCGAATGTAGAGGCACCTATGGATACAGCAGGCATACATTCAATAGAACACCTTATGGCTACATTTTTAAGAAATAATAAAGAATGGGCAGATAAAACTATATATTTTGGACCTATGGGATGCCGTACAGGGTTTTATGTGATATTTGCAGGTGACCTTAAGTCAGAGGATATACTTGAGGTGCTTAGAGAAGGTGCAGAATATGTACTTTCTTATGAAGGCGAGATTCCAGGTTATTCACCAAGAGATTGTGGTAACTATCTTGATAATAACCTTACACTTGCCAAGTTATATATGAAGAAGTTCAAGGAAGAGGTGCTTGATAATCCGGTTTCTGAGAGACTTAATTATCCACAATAATGATTGTATGGCAATCAGCTGATGAATACTATAAAAGTGAAGTGACTCCTGTTGAGACAAGCTTTGTGACCAGAGCAGATATCTCCTCAGGAGTTTCTTTTTTGCCGGTTACAATCCAGTTTTCAATAAGTCCGACACAGCCGTATACTAGAAAATTACTGAAATAATCATAGTTTGCAAGAAGTTTCGGAGTATGTGAAGATAACCAGTTTTCAATACATTTATGATGAAATAGTTCACGTATCTTCATAATAAATGATATATCACCATTCGGTCCGATTAGTGCAAGGATAAGGTCAGAGCTGCTGTCAATCAGCTGGAATATATCACGAAAAACCGGATATGGGAAGTTTTCGGCATTGATATTATCATATTTAAGAAAAATGTTTTCCAGATGGATTATCAATGTATTTTCGATAGTGTCAAGCATATCATAAATATCGTTGTAATGCAGATAGAAGGTGCCTCTGTTAACATTAGCATATTCGCATAGCTCTTTGACTGAAATATCTTTTATATTCTTTGAATGCATAAGTGCAGCAAGGCTGTTAACAAGAACATACTCAGTTTTTTCTATACGGCGATCCTTTTTATTATTATTAATCATAATAGTTATTCCTTTATAAGTATATTAAATATTTCTTAATTAATAAACATTATTAAACAAAATGTCTATTAATAGACATTTTGATGAAAAATGTTTATTGAGCAAATCGGTTACTATAATTATAATGATTTAACAGAAATAATCAACATAATGTCGATAAACAATATATGTGCATAAAGACCTGCACAGAAATGAGGATTAGCATGAAAGAGAAAGAAGAAAAGAAAAAGGGGAATTTCTGGCTGACTGTTGCAACGTTTATAGTTAACAAACGCAAGGCAATAGAAATACTCTTTGTTCTGGCTATTATTTATAGTGTTTTATGTATAAATAAGGTTCAGGTAAATCAGGATATAACATCTTATCTGCCGGCAGATAGTGAGACCAGACAGGGATTATCAATTATGGATGAGCAGTTTACGACATATGGTAGTGCCAAGGTTATGCTTACTAATGTGACTTATCAGGAAGCTGCTTCGCTTGTAGAAGACATAGAGCAGGTTAATGGGGTAAAGGAAGTCAGCTTCGATGATTCCAAAGACCACTATAAAGGGACTGATGCAATGTTTAGTATTACCTTCGATGGGACAGAGGATGATGAAATTAGTAAACAGGCTCTGCAAGGTATAAAGAACTTGTTGTCAGAGTATGATACATATGTTTCAACTGAGGTTGGGGCAGAGGAGAGCAGTTCTGAAGCATTGGCAAAGGATATGAACATAATATTAGTGCTCGCTGTCATTATTATAGTAGTGGTGCTTATGCTTTCGACAAAGGCATACCTTCAGATACCTGTACTTCTCATAACATTTGGAGTTGCAGCTATTCTTAATATGGGAACCAACTACTGGTTTGGTACAATATCGTCTATAACGAATTCAATAGCAGTTGTGTTGCAGCTTGCCTTAGCTATTGATTATGCAATTATTCTGTGTGACAGATTCATGGAGGAGCACGAAACACTTGATGCAGAAGAGGCAGTAAAGGTAGCACTATCCAAAGCGATACCTGAGATAAGCTCGTCATCACTTACAACTATATCAGGTATGGTTGCGATGATGTTTATGCAGTTCAGACTAGGTTATGATATGGGTATTATTCTTGTTAAGGCAATTATATTAAGTCTTATTTCAGTATTCTTCTTAATGCCTGGAGTACTTCTTATATTTGCTAAGGGAATAGATAAGACACATCATAAGTGCTATGTACCAAAGATAACCATTGTTGGTAAATTTGCTAATAAAACAAAATATATAATACCGCCACTATTTGTAATATTTCTTATATTTGTAGCAATATTATCAAATCGTTGTCAGTATATATATGACACAAGTTCAATAGTAAGTGCTAAAAAGAGCGAATCAAAGATAGCAGAGGAGCGTATAGAGGATACATTTGGTGCAAGTAACCAGCTTGTCGTTATGGTTCCTAAGGGAAACTATGATTCAGAAAAAGCGGTGTTACAGCAGATAGAAAAGCTTGATTATGTTACTTCGGTTCTTGGACTTTCTAATGTGTCAATCAATGATGATTATGTACTTACGGATAAGCTTAGTCCGCGCCAGTTTGCAGAGCTTACAGACATAGATACTGAGGTTGTAGATGTATTATATATGGCATATGCGTATAATCAGAAGCAATACGGACCGGTATTTACAGGAATAGATGAATATGATGTGCCAATTATAGATATGTTTTTGTTTCTGTATGACCAGTATCAGCAGGGGTATGTGACACTTGACAGTTCTCTGGATGATAAGCTTAATACATTATATGATACGCTCCACGATGCACAGCTACAGTTACAGGGAACAGATTATTCACGTTTTGTACTTAACATAGATCTGCCTGTTGAGGGGGATGAAACATATGCAGCACTTGAAGAAATAAGGCAGATTGCAGCAAAATATTATGGGGATGATGTAGTACTTGTAGGTAATTCAACAAGTAATCACGACCTTGAATCATCATTTGCTTCGGATAATATAGTAATAAGTGTTCTGACAGCACTTTTTGTTATGATAATACTGTTCTTTACATTCCAGTCAGCAGGACTTCCAGTATTGCTTGTACTTACTATACAGGGAAGTATATGGGTTAACTTTGCAGTACCGTCATTGACCGGACAGACAGTATTCTTTATTGCGTATTTAATTGTTTCAGCTATTCAGATGGGTGCAACTATTGATTATGCGATAGTTATATCTAACAGATATCTGCAGTTAAAGAAAGAGTATGAGCTAAAAGAGGCAATGATAGAGACGCTTAACCAGTCATTTCCTACAATATTTACATCAGGTTCTATTCTTACCTGTGCAGGCTTTCTTATAGGAGAGATAGCATCAGATGCAACAGTTGCATCAATAGGTGTTGCTTTAGGAAGGGGAACTCTGATATCTATTATTCTGGTATTATTTGTATTGCCACAGATTCTTCTTATGGGAGATATAATAATAGAAAAGACAGCACTTGCGATGAATATTTCAAGACCATCAAGGGAAATTGCTGGAAAAGTTAAAGTATCAGGACATGTTAAGGGGTATGTACAGGGAGAGATAGATGCTGATATTCAAGGAGTATTTGATGGTCATATGAATGTTTTGGTGGATTCCGTACTGCCAGGAAGACAGGGACAGATAGAAGACATCAAAGCAGCAGATGAAGTTATAGGTGATGATAATGAACATTTGTGCAAGGATGGGGCAGATGATATTGATAAAGGAGATGAGCAGTAATGTATAACAGAAAATGTAAAGCTAAAATAATATCCCTAAGCCTTGCGCTGCTGCTTGTCATAAGCACAATAGGAGGCTTTATGTCACAGTCTTTTACGGCTGAGGCTGCAGACACAGATATAATAGAAATATCTAATGAAGACGAATTAATAAGCTTTGCTAATAGCTGCAGAAATGATAGTTATAGTTTTGGCAGGAAGGTTAAGCTTACATCAGATATAAGTATTACAAAAGATGGATTTGAAGGAATAGCATATTTTAATGGAACCTTTGATGGTGGGAATCATACTATAAGAAACCTGAATAAGGAATATATAGGCTCTGATTATGGTTTTTTCAGATATTTAGGTGAAGATGCATATGTGTATAATCTCAGCGTGTCAGGAACAATAACAGCTAGCGGTTCACAGAAGAATATAGGAGGAATAGCAGGTGTCAATTATGGAACGATAAGTAACTGTGCATATGTTGGTAAGCTGAGTGGTGGAACAGCAGCCGGAGGAATAGCAGGTGTCAATAAAGCTGGAGCCAGGCTGATTAACTGTAATAGTGATGCTGATATTAGTGCGACTAATCAGACAGGAGGAATAGCAGGAAATAATCAGGGAATAATAAGTGGATGTATATCCAGAAGTAAGGTTAATACCAATGAGCTTAATTCTTCCTTTGACATAGGTGGCGTAGATGTAGGAACTCTTAATATTACACAGCATGTTGTGGATCGTAATGACATGGGAGGAATAGCTGGTTATTCTACCGGAGTAATATCAGATAGTACTAATTATGGTGCAGTGGGATATAGCCATATGGGTTACAATGCCGGTGGCATAGTAGGAAATCAGAAAGGTAAGGTATATAATTGTACTAATGAGGGAAGTGTATATGGAAGAAAAGATGTAGGCGGAATTGTTGGACAAGCTCAGCCCTATATTGAATCGGAGTATCTAAATGACCGTGTAAACCAGCTTAGTGAATCAGTTGATTCTATTGGTAATATTATGAGTGGTTTGTCATCCTCGATAGGAGATACATCTGCTGAGGTATCTGGATATGTAGAAAGTCTTACTGAGAAATATAAAGAGAATTCAGAGATTTTTGCAGAATCTATAAAAGATGTATCGGATACTATTGAAAAGAGTAGTCCGGATGCAGATAAGTATATTGATAATATCAATGCTGCGTTGGATAAAATATCAGAAATCCAGGGTGATGATATAATCCTGTCAGATAAGCAGAAAGATGATATTAATGAACAATGGAAAATAATAAGAGCTAATATGACTAATCTTGTAAATTCCATGACAGATACTACAGACAGTATAGAGGATTTTATAAAAAAAGTATCAGATCAGCTTAGCAAAGAAGATGCACAGTCAGATATTAATGGAATAGCTGACTCCATACAGAATCAGATGAATATAATAGCGGACAGTATTGATGGAATATCTGCTCAGATAAATAGTATAGGAGATATCACAAGTGATACTATTAATACTTTGATAGATAAAGAAGACCATATAGAAGATATATCAGCAGCAGATAATGCTAAGTCAGCTAATGGTGTAGTATTCGAATGTGTTAATCGTGGTGATATTAACGGCGATATAAATGCTGGTGGAGTTGCAGGAACTATGAATATAGAATATGACGTGAATCCAGAGTATGACCTTGATCTTAGTTCTGCAACGAATGTAAAACTTCGCACAACTGTAAATGTTGTTGTTATGAATTGCATTAATTATGCTGATATAACCGTTAAGAAAAATTGTGCTGGTGGTATAACGGGACTTCAGGAGCTTGGCCTCGTGTATGGATGCGAGGGTTATGGGGATGTAAAGTCAGAAACCGGCGATTATGCAGGAGGTATCGCAGGAAAGAGTGAAAGCAGCATATCAGATAGTTATAGTCTGTGTAATGTTGAAGCTGCTAATTATGCTGGAGGCATAAGTGGACTTGGATATACAGTTAAGAATTGTATTACTATACCGGATATAACCTGCGATGGTGAAGCAAAGGGAAGCGTTCTTGGGATTAATAATTCGGGTGGAGAATTAGCGGATAACCTGTTTGTCAATGATAAATATGGTGGAATAGATAATATAAGCTATAGGGGGAAAGCAGAACAGGTAACATATGAGTATATTATGTCATTAGAAGCTATTCCAGAAGGTTTTAATCAGGTAGTTATTACATTTAAAGCAGACTCTAAAGTACTTGGAAGTAAAAAAATACCATATAATTCAAGTCTTAGAGAGAAAGATTTTCCTTACATTCCGGCCAAGGATGGCTGTTATGCACAGTGGCCATCGGATGCTATACAGACACCAATAACACATAACAAAGTGATAGAGGTTGAATATCATTATTGGGTAGAAAGTATAGCTGGAAATATAAAGAGCAGTAATAATAAATCGTTGTTCCTTGTGGAAGGCAGATTCTATGGGGATGATGAGATGGTTATGGGACAATGTGATATCAGTGGGTTACATGGAAATGTAGAGTATGCTTATTCGTGGCAGCTACAGGGCTCACATAACAAAGCGGTAAATACAGTTATAGGTCATTTCTATATAACAGATACTTCAGGAAGTAACGAGGTGTGGTATAGGGACAAAGATAACAATGCGTGGGTAAAAGCAGATACCAATAAAAATGGAAGCTATATAACAGCAGAGATACCTTATCAGGCAGATTTTGCAGTTATACATAAAAAGACAGATGTGAAAATATATTATGTCATTGGTGCTGCTGCCATTATCATTGTTTTGGCAGGAATAGTGATTATCAGGAAGAAAAAGAAAATTGTTGTTTAATTGAATATTAGTTGGTGACGAACGGACGACAAATATAAGCTAC
>OJSD01001111.1_pt1 | contig 32895 bp, 26 predicted proteins | sample 1599391 | NCBI WGS metagenome assembly OJSD01 (sample SAMN04168656, study PRJEB22393) | human gut metagenome | biome: human gut microbiome; feature: stool | host: Homo sapiens | collected 2014-03-17 | reverse complement strand
TTATTTAATATTTTATGCACAATCTTCCATAATAACCGCTTGCCTTCTTTCTGATTCATTTGATATAAGAAGATTTTCGTTATCCGTTCCATAAATTCATCAGGCATTATTGAACCTTTGAACTGGTTATCTTCCAGACAACAAATTTGTAAATTTTCCACAGAATCAGCACCGCCACAAGCCAAAGGAATTTTATGGTCAATCGTTATATCTTCAAATAACAACTTCCTACCACATAAAGCACATTTTCCATTTGCATTCATATAAAGCAATTTCTTTACATTATCAGAATATCTTTTTCGCTTGATTTTTCCATCTGCATTACATTGTATTTTTACATTCGTATCTATATCCTCAATATAATAATTTTTCGTTTTTGCTGGTGCTTTCTTGATTTTCTCTTTTGCTTTACCAATAGTTGCAAATATCTTTGCTTCATCTATATTATTCGTTTTTGTTGTTTTTTCTGTATCTGTAACTGTTATGTAATAATTTCCATTTGTAAGTATATATGCCATATAATCAACCTCTTTTCTATTGGAGACAGCTATATTCCAAGCTGTCCCCCATTCTTTACAGTTCCCTTTTACATCAAACCGACCATACAAGCTAATCTGTAAAACGGATTCCTTGCAACTCTTCTCATATACTCTGCTTTCTCTCTTGCCTTGCGTTCCATTCTATTGTCACTAATCATTTTCCTCCTTTTTGATAAATCAAAGGTCAAGAAATAAAGGTAAACTAAAATTCGTTCCCCTTAATAAACTACTAAATGCAGCAGTCAAATTTATTCAATTTTCTCATATTGGGAAATGTGCAGAATTGCACGTTAGATATTCTTGATCTCTGATGTGCCATGTATATTCTCCTTATTGATATTTTGCTTTTTATTATAACATTTTTTAGGTGCTTTTTCTACAGCATAAGACTATGATACACTTTCACAATTCAATCAAAATCACAACCACCGGCTTAGCCGGTGGTTTGCTTTGCGGCCTATAAGACCTCTTTGCCGGCGTCTGAGTCTAAAGACTCGCCGAAAGGTCTGCCCACCGCAACATCAGTTACTTACTTAAGCCCCCTGGGCTTATTATTAATTGTTTTTCTTTACCGGCTCACCCGTGAACGGGTCAACATACTCTTTGATTGTCATCTGGTCATATTCCAAATCTTCTTGTAATTGATTTCGAATATCTTCTCTTAACTTTCCATACGCTACCTTTCTTCTATACTTTGGTGCAAAAACTATATGATACTTACAATTCCATGTAGTATGTGATAAACTGTTATTGTTGTTCATACGGACAACCTCCTTTGTTTTTAATGTGGTTGGCAGACCATCATTATTATAACAAAGGAGCTTATCATTGCACATCACATAAGCTCTTTCCACCACCCGCATAGCAGGTGGTTTATTTATTTGCTACATTCCATTTCTCCTCCAAGAGAAACTACATTTCGCAAATGAGGCCTCTATGCCTATACAATTAAAAAAGCTTTCGTCCTAAAAAGGACGAAAGCCAATGTTCTGTGTTATCACCTTTATTTACAGCCTGCTTACGCAAAACTGCCTCTGTGTACTGCTACTTCTTCTTATCACAGCCTGTGTTCTTTATATTATGATGATCATAATGACCACAAGAATAAGGTCATTATATGCATAAAAAATTGATTTGTCAACTCATAAAATTTATCATTTTATACGGTTTTTCATACGGTTTTGGATTTCAATATCCAGCTGTTTCTCATACGCTTTAACATTGATCGTACTGTTATACATATCCACATAATGATCCCATGCTGCATCAAATTCGTCCGGCGATGTCATGATAAGTTTCGGCAGCCATTCTTTTTTGAGAAGTTTCATATCTTCTTTGGCTTTTCCATATTCCGTATCCATTCCCCAGTCTTCTGCACTAGGATAGATCGGATACCATGGATCACCTTCTCTTTCTTCTCCTAAAAAGTCTGACCATATCTGATAACCATAAGCATCTAAGACCTTCTTATCATATGCTGATAAGGACGCATAATATTCACCCGGCTGTTCTCTCGGAAGTACGGTATTGATTCCATCCGGAAGCATTCCCTCGTACGTTGGAAAATATTCATATGTACAACTGTTCTGCTTGAGATAATCATCATTGTCCCAGTTATCCCGCTGCTCTTTGGTGCGGTAAAATACACCATTTTCACCCACTTCGTAATCTCTGCCTTCTTCTCCCCAGTAGCGGAGTTTCATCACTTCGTCCGAAAGCAGATTGTTTAAGAACTGTAAGGCACCCTCTACGTCCTGACAGGAAGTAGAGATTCCGATTCCCTCCCCTGTCTGCAAGTTGTATTCTATACAGTTATAATCAGGCTTGATATCTTCTGATGCGGTAATTGGGAATGGCACATAAGTATATTCCTCTTTTCCATTTGCATACAGGCTGTTTTGTGCACTCTGGATCTCCCAATATTGATCTACCATGCCAAGTACATTTCCCTGCTTGATTTTTTCTATATACTGATCATAAGAGAGCATAAAGGTTTCCGGATCGATCACACCTTGTTCGTATATGCTGCTTAGTTTCTTATAGTACTGCTTTGCTTCCGGTATCGTATCATAGACTTTCGCTGTCTGCGTTTTTCGATCAATGACCGCACAGCCGTCATTTGGGTATCCGGCTAAAAACATCGGTGGATTTTCCAGACAGAAATACCGCCAGTCATCACATAAGATCTCAAATCCGATCGTATCTTCTCCGTCCGTCTTAGGATGTTCTTTCCGATAATCACAGATAAGATCAAAATAGTCATCAAGTGTCTGCAATTTAGGGTAACCTGCCCATTCCAGCACTCGTTTCTGTATCCAGAATGCCTCTCCCGATTTCATTACTTTCGTATCATGCCCACGGATCACCCCATAAGATGGAATAAAATAGATATGTCCGTCTTCTTTACGGTAGGATTCCCACTGTTCATCTGTCATATAATTTTTAAGATTCGGATAGTCATCTAAATAATCCTCAAGCGGAATAAATGCCCCTGCATCCAACAACTCCTTTGTAGCATCACTTCCCTGAATAAAATCAGGATATTCCCCCGATACGATCATACTTTTTACAAGATCAGATGGATTCTGCCCATCTAACCATGTTACTTCTGCTCTTGCTCCTGTAAGTTCGGCAATCTTATCTTCCATATAATTATCCGCTTCCATTTCACTTCCCGGAAAAGCCAGCGTTGCCGTAAAAACTTTGACTTCCTTCTGCTGCGAACTGACCATATGCCAGATACATCCCGTCGTGATAATGACTATGATTCCCAATGCAATACCAATTTTCCTTCTCCTGTTCATATGCTAATTCCCCCTGCCAGACTTTTTAAACTTCATACGATACTGATTCGGTGTGATCCCATATACTTGTACAAATTTATTGATAAAATAATCTGCTTTGCCAAATCCGGTTTCTTCTGCAATACGATAGATCCTCGTATCTGTATCTTCTAATAATTCTTTTGCCTTCTCTAAACGAAGCTGGTTCAGATAATCCCGGAATACGATCTGATACCGCTTTTTATATAGCTGTCCTAAGTAAACATTGTTGATATAAAACATTTCTCCTAAAGAACGCAGGCTGATCTTTTCCATATAATGTTCTTTGACATAAGCATCGATTTTATCTAAGATATTCCGGTTTTCCTGACTGCGTACCTGTGCAAAATAACCTGCATAATCTGCAAAAAAATCGGTAATTTCTTCCGGTCTGCCCATCATTACAAGATGATGGAAAGATTCATTGCCGATATATTCAAAAATCTCCTGCTGGTTCGTTTCATCATCAAATTCTTTTACCATTTCCATCATACGGTATAAAATATGATAGATACTTGCACTGATCATTTCAAGATTCATCTCACTGTTTCTGATCCCGGCAAATACCTTCTGGGCTGCTGCCTCGATCTTTTCCCTGTCGTTTTCTCTTACAGCCGATAAAAGTGTATCAATATCACTTTCCGATATTTCAAATGATGTCTTTCTTCCTGCTGCATCTTCATAAAATACCTTATTCTTATCTTCACTCAACCCATAAAGACAACGGCTTACCCGCACTGACCGGAAAGACTTTCTGATATCCTCAAGCGAATTTTCCTGACTGCCTGCATATACCTGAAACGTCTGTGAAAAATGATGGCTCATCCGCCTTTGGAGTGCATCTAAAAATTCTGCCTCTGTCTGGTTATTTTTCTGATACATTTCCGGTATTAAAAGCAGTGCAGCTCCGCTTATTTCTTCTTCTGTTTCCATGATCGGTACTCCATGTCCGCAAAATTCTTTAAGGATCGCCTGTAAATAGGACACTATTTCCTGTTCCTCTGGTTTTAGCTGAGAATCTGCATCCATACATTCGATGCTGACATACTTCCACTGATTCGATGGAACCACATGGCTATATACGGTTTCTAAGTCATCTTCGGTATATTTTCCATGCACTACAGCTGAAACAGCAAAGAAATAATGCTCCTGTTCCTTTACCTGCATGATCTGATGTTCTTTGTTTAATTTATGGAGGATATCGGATAATTCTTCTTTCTGGATCGGTTTTAACATATAATTTTTTACATGCATACGGATTGCCATTCTGGCATATTCAAAATCCGCATATCCGGTTAAAATTACAAACTGTATATTACGGTGCAGTTTTTCCTGTACATACTTGATCAGTTCAAGCCCTGTCATCTTCGGCATACGGATATCCACAAACACGACATCTACCTGACTTTCCTCTAAAATAGCAATGGCATCTACTCCATTTCCCGCTTCACCGATGATCTCATATCCATATTCTTCCCAGTCTACTAACTGCCTTAGCCCTTCTCTGATATACTGTTCATCGTCCACAAGTAAAACTTTTATCACATACATTCCCCCCATTTCTATCTGGTTTTATGACTGTTCTCTGTGATTTGGCATACGGATACAGATCTCCGTTCCCTCATCGATTTCACTGCTGATCTCAATCTGTACTTTATCCTGATAATATTGCCTTAATCTTAAAACGGTATTTGCGATCCCGATACTCTTTTTTGCCGTCTGGATATAACTGATATCGGTCTGTGATACGGTTTTCTGAAGCTTTTCTAATTGTTCTTCTTCCATACCGCTGCCGCTGTCAAGTATCTCAAAATACAGATCTTCTCCATCTTCTGAGGCAACCACTGTGATCTGCCCGCCATTGATACTCTGCTCAATTCCATGCACACAGGCATTTTCCACAAATATGATCAATACAAAACGTGGGATATAATACCTTCTGGCGGAATCCTGTATGCAAAGAGAGAATTCAAACCTGTCACCAAACCGGTACTTTTGAATTTCTAAATACCTCCGGACATTTTCACATTCTTCATCAACCGTTACAAAATCCTGACTCCACTGGATATTTTCCCTCATCAAAACAGCAAAATTTTCAAGGATCTTTGCCGTTTCCATCTCTTTTTTCAATACACTGTGCATTCTTATACTCTCTAGGGCATTAAAGATAAAATGCGGATTTAACTGGCTCTGTAAGGCATTTAATTCTGCCTGCTTTTTGGAAAGTTCAAGATTCTGCTGTTTCTCTTTATTTTTATATACCACTTCGATTAATTCCCGGATACGCATGATCATCAGATTATAACTGCGGATCATGCTGCCGACTTCATCGCTGCCTTCTTCACAGTGAATGACTTCATAAGTCCCTTCCTTGACCAGATCCATACAATGCTGTGTCAATGCAATCCTGTCATGTAAGGAATGATAAAATAAATACAAGACCACACATGGAAGAAGCAGATTCATAATATATAAGAGTAATAATCCGTATCTCTGACTATTCAGGACTTCCGACAAACCATGATGATCCTCTGTCAGTACAAAGAAAAACTTTTTTCCATAAAATTCTAACTCTGTTTCTTTTTTGCATTCTTTGAGAAAAGAATCTGACCAATTCTTCATCTGCTTTTTCTGCGTATTTTTCTCTGTTGTAGAAAAAAGTATGGTATCATCCGTACAGATATAACAGTCTGCACTACCGCTTTCCATCTGGATCTTTTTTAACAGCTTATCATAATTAAAATCCATCATTACAAAATCATTGGTATTTCCTTCAATCTTACGAATCCAGACAAGATGTCTGCCCTTTCCGATATATCCACCGGATTTTTTACCATCTTCATAAAAACTGTATAACATGACCTGCTGGCTGCTGTTTTTAAATGCCTGATACCAGTCGGCATCTCCTACCGTATCACTCTTCACAAAATATGAACCATTTGTGATCGTCCGGTTATCTGTGCAGACTGTAATCCCATAGGCAGACTGCCCTGTATAATAATACTGGATGACATCTGCTCTCTGCAAGCGTGTATATGCACTATAATAATCTGATTCTGACTGATAATATGTTCCTAAGAAATTTTTGAGTCTTGCATCCCTGTGCAGATAATCTGCAATGGAAGTCTGCTCAGCTACTGCGTTCTGAAATTCATACACGATCGCATTTATACTGTTCTCTAATGTTTTCTGCTGTTCACTGTCACTTCGTTTTTTCATATTCCAGAAAATAAAGCTGTTTGTCGTGATCAACGGAACAAATACACATACGATGATCAGAATTGCAATCTTTTGCTTTAGCCCTATGTTGTCCATACTCATTCTGATTTTCTCCATGTCCGTTTCCTATTCCTTCCACTTTCCATGCACAATAAAATCATTTCTCTCATTATACCATAGATACAAGGATAAGTGTATGGAAATATAATAAACCGGATATAAGAAAAACCGCGCAAAGGGCGAGCGCGGCTTTTCATTTTCAATTTGTCATTTATTTGACTTTGTAACTGGATGTCTTTGCTTTTTTCAGCATATTCTTGTAAGCCTTTGCTTTTCCCTTTGGAACTTTAAAGGTTGCTGATTTTTTAATTTTCTTAAACGCATTCTTTCCAATTTTCTTCAGATTTTTACCTTTTATTGTTACTTTTGAAAGTTTCTTATCACCATAGAAGGCATTTGCACCTATCTTAGTAACATTCTTTCCGATTGTTACTTTTGAAAGTTTCTTATCACCATAGAAGGCATTTTCACCTATCTTAGTAACATTCTTTCCGATTGTAACTTTTGTCAGCTTCTTCTGCTTCTTAAATGCATTCTTTGAAATTTCTGTTACTTTAAACTTCATCTTCCGGTAAGTCACAGTTGCCGGGATCGTAATGCTCTTTAACTGCTTCTTAGAGCCGATAACGGTTACTGTTTTTACTTTTTTGCTGCAGGCTGTGACTTTATAGGTCAGTTTCTTTCCAATCGTAAAGGTCTTTCTTACATAACTCTGCATGGAATCCTTTGAAGGTGTCTGGGTATTACCATCTGTACCGCCATTTGCCGGTGTCTGGGTATTACCATCTGTACTGCCATTTGTCGGTTTCTTGGTATTACCATCTGGTTTTTTGGTATCATCATCCTTTTTACCACCGTCTGAGATTGTTGCTTTTGCTGTATTGTATGCCTTGCTTAAGCTGTCAAATACTTTATCGATCTCACCCTGGTCTGCATCTGCTTTTTCTAATAATGCTTTTGCTTCTGCAATTGCTTTTTCTAAATCTGTCTTTGCACTTCCTGTCAGACTGGAAAGTAATCTTTCTGCCTCTGCGATCTTACTGCTTAATGCTTCTGTATTGACCTGATATTCACCAAAGCTGTAATAATCAACATTCATCAGATTTTCTGCCTTACCTTTAAATACAAGGAATACATTGTGTGTATCTGTAATACGGTCAAGTTTACAACTGAATTCTTTAAATGTATTTTCACTTCCGGTTGCTTCTACATTTACCGTACCAACTAATGCTCCTTCCGGGCTGTCCATACGGATCTCGATCTGTCCACCGGATTTTGAAGCTGCCTTTACTGTAAATTCTGCTGCACCTCTGTCACCAAATGCTGCCTGGGCAACAGATGTCCAGTCACCATCCTGAAGATCTGTGATCTGTCTGTTAAAGTCTTTGAATAATTTGCCTTCTTCTGCACAGTCCGCAATCTTAATACCTGCATTCCATGCAACTGTTTCAGCATCAATTCTCTCATAAGGATTGATCGTCTTTAACTGGCTGATACCTTCATAAGTTCCTGCAATCGGACGAATCGTTCCATCAGAATTCAATTCAATCGGATCAATATGTGTGGAACGATATCCTTTTGTCAATGTACCGGGTGCAAGTCCCTGTGCTTCTTCCTGTGCTTTTGATAAAGTCTGTGCATGGTATATGAAGTATGATTTTCCTTCATATACAAAGGTTGCATGATGGTTATTTCCACCTACACCAAACCAGATCTGTGGATTTTCAAATACTTCACCTGCATATTTAAATGGTCCCATCGGATTGTCACTTACCATATAGCAGATAGTTCCATATCCCGGATATCCCTCTTTATGCGGGCTCATAAAGTTTGAACAATAACTGTAATAATATTTATCACCATATTTGAAAATACCGGAATCCTCGAACATACATGGAGCATCAATTTCTTTTGCCTCACCATCAATGCTGATCATATCTTCGCCAAGTTTTGCAACTCGTGCTGTTTTTGGATTGTTCTGCTGACCATTTGGTACACCACCGCCGAAGTAGATATATGCACTTCCATCATCATCTACAAGTACTGCCGGATCGAAGCACCATTCAACACCTTTACACCCCGGTGTTTCTTTTGTCAGTAATGCCTTTCCGATCGGATCTTTCCATGGTCCAAGCGGAGTATCTGCTTCTAATACACCGATACCGGATGCATCATTTGCAAAGTATAAGAAGAACTTATCTTTTCCATCAATCTGTTTATAGGCGATCGCCGGTGCCCATGAGTGACTTGCCCATTTTGCTGCTCCGTCGTTTCCTGCTACCTTAATCTCTCCGTGATCTGTCCAGTTGACCATATCATCAGAAGATATGATACGCAATGTTTTAATATAACCAAAGGAGTTATTTAATACATTCCCCTTTGCATCATATTCATAATCATCAGATGTCATGTATACATAAACTCTGCCATCATATACGATTGCATATGGATCAGCACCAAAATCAGTTGTTACAAGTGGATTGCTGTATCCTAATTTCTTAGCAAGTGCTTTTGTATCTAAATATTTTTCTTTGATATCTAAGCTGCAGGCTTTAACATCATATTCTACAGTACCTTTATCTGCAGTAATATAATCAGCGCTGACATTTACCGTTGTATCTTTATCTGCATAACCTGTCATTTTTAATGTTACAGTTGCAAATAATTTATCTGCTGCTTTAAAAGTAAGGTCTTTTCCTGCTGCCTGTAATACAAGATGACCATTTTTAAAGTTCCATGATGTTTTACCAGTGATCGCATCACTGTTAAATGTAACATCTTTCACATCCATGCCTGATGGAATGGATAAGGATGCTTTTAAGTCTGTATGACCTTCTCCGGTCAGTGCATCCATTGCTACTTTTACTGTAGCCTCACTGTTGATCACACCACTTATTTCTTTTGTTCCGCTTAAAGATGCTGCGTGGTCTTTTGCTTCCGGTGCATCTGTTCCTGTTAATTTATCTGTTACACGGAAGTAATCAAAATCTGCATAACCGCCTGTAGATTTTGTTGCATAGTTAAAGATTGCAAATTTACTTCCCATAAAATGTTTCAGTTCATAACTTAACTGCATCGGATCACCTAACTGTGTCCATGTGCTGCCATCAAAGCTGTAATAGAATGTGACTTTATCTCCACCTGCAAAGTTAAAATCTTCTTTCAGGTAAACGATATCTGATTTACAGTCCACACTTGCTGCAACTCTTGGCTTATCCGCATCTTCTGCCTGGTTATTATGTGCATCTACCATGACAAGTTTTGCAGCGGTACCCTCTTTTTTCACTGCAATATAACCATAGTTATAAGAGAATGCTGCAAGTCCTGCATAATCTCCATTTTTCATTCCGGAGATATCCATTTTGATCTTACCGGAACAGGTCGGTCCAAATGTTCTCTGTGTCAGTGTATTTCTTGCATTTAATATACTTGTTGCTTTACTTCCTGTTGTCAGACGAAGCCAGCCTGCCCTGTCTGTCAACGACCAGTTATTGTTATTTGGATTGTGGTTCCACTGCCATACCATATCCAGATTCGAACCATTGTAATCATGTTCACCTGCGTCTGGAAGTTCTTTTTCCACAATTTTTTCTGTGATCGTTACGTTATCCACATAAAAATCCATTAAATCCTTCGTCTGAGTCGGTGATTTTTCATAGCCTGTTTCAAAGAAAATATAGTTCTGATCGGTGATCGCATCATCCGGCATCGTATATTCTCCTGTGATCTGTGTCCATACACCTTTCTTTGCTGCTGCACTCTTGATTACTGTACGGTATCGATAATCTGGTCCATTCTGGATTGTCATATTAAAGGACTTGTTGTCAACAGCATCTGCTGCAGTATATTTTACCCATGCAGATACAACGTAAGTACTTCCTGGACTCAGTTTATTGCTGACATCCTGTGACGGTCCCTGTGCACATGCAGTTCTGTTTACGGCTGCAATATATTTACTTCCGTCCTGTGCACCCTTTGCATCATCTCTGATTTCGATCGTACCACCTTCAAATCCGTCCCAGTTTGCTTTTCCTTTTTCAAATGAACCATTCTTAATGATATTATCATCTTCTGTTGTCATGGAGAAATCATCGAGATAATATGCCATCTGGTCATTTTCTGATGTTGGATTTTGTGTCCATGGTGTTTCAATAAAGATAAAATTCTGTGTTGGATCAAATGGGAATTTTTCACTCTTATCATGTACGGTATAAGTACCTTTAAATGTAGCCCATTTACCCTTTGTAGCATTGATTGTTACCAGATTCTCTCTCCAGTTAAAATCATTACCATTCTGGATCGTCACAAAAAATGTCTTTGTAGCAGGTCCTGTCGTATATTTTAATTTACCGGATATAGTATATGTTTTACCAAACTCTAATTTTCCACTGATATCCTGACATGCACCCATTCCGTTTGACTTTCTGCCATCAACAGAAAGACAATAGTTACCGGATTCTCCTTCTCCTGTAACTGCTGCTAAGTCAGCCTTTTGTTCTTTATCCCCTGGACCTGGTTCCTGTGGTGTGGATCTCCATCCGGTAGTATCTCCGGTTTCTACATCTCCATTTGTGATCAGTTCGATGAGATTATCATTTTCTTCTTCATCCGGAAGATCCGATTTGTTATAAGTAACAGAAACATCATCTACATAAAAATCCATCAGATCATTCTCTGCAGTCGCTGAAGGTACCCATCCTGTTTCAAAAAACATGGTATTTTCTACAGAACTGAATGGATTACCTTCAGTAGATTTACCCGGTACATAATCACATTCGATTTCTGTCCATTTACCCTTCGCAACATCAACACCGCCTGCAACCTGTCTGTAATTCCATGCTGTACCATTCTGGAATGTGATGTTGAATTTTCTTGTAGCAGGTCCATTCTCATTATCATATTTGATCTTTGCCTTGATATGATATTTGACACCTTCTACGATCTTTCCTGACAGATCATAGGCAAGACCGCTTCCTGTACCTGTTCTGCCTGTGATCTTTCCGTAGTTATTTCCACTTTTATCGGTTTCTGCACTGATCGTGCCACCTTCAAACGCTCTCCAGCCTTTTGTTCCGTCATCAAAACTGCCGTTTGCTACTAATTCTACAGTCTGATCTTCCGGTGTTTCAGCCGGTTCTGTCTTTGCGTCATCTGCTCCCGTAGCATCTATATCTGCTGACATCATAGCCATATGAGATTCTGCGCCCTCTTTCGCAGCATCGAATACTCTATGTTCTGCATCATTGTAAAATTCATCCGATTTTACCAGTGATTTGCTCTCACTTCCTTCTACCGGAAGTTCCATTTCAGCTTCTACTGTCTTGCCATCGCCGTCTTTACCAAGCATTGGCCAGCCGTCGATCCATGTACAGTCAGTAAGAACCGGTGTACGTCCGATCGCACCATGATCCTGGAACATAAATCCGTACCATATGCCATCTTTTGTATCGATCACACCACCTTGTGCGACACCTCCACTCGTTCCATTATTCGAAAAGTTTGCATTTAAAATCTCTTTCGTTTCCCATGTGCCATCGATAAAGGATTTGCTTCTGTGACACACTTCAATTCTCTGCCTACCCTTCGGCCAGCAGATATTGAACACATAATAGTAACCATCTTTTTTCATCACATGTGTTCCTTCAAAAGCTAAACCACCATCAAAATCAAATTTACCCGCATCTGCTCCACTTTTAGCTGAGAATAAAGTTCCGCACTTTCCGCCCTCTTTTTCTCCGGAAAGATCTTCACTTAATTCTACATATTTGATTTCACCACTTCCATACACGATATAAGGCGTATCACCATCAAAGAATAATGCCATATCATGGTAGCTCTTTGCTAATTCTGTCTTTGTCCATGAACCTTTTTCAATATCATCTGTGGTATAGATGTAAGCATGTCCTGTTGTATTCGAATTAAACGCAACATAATACTTGTTATTATGGTACTGTAAGCTTGCTGCCCACTGTCCATTACCATACATGCTTTCACCATTTCTTAAGTTCATGGCATCTGTATCACCGAGAATGTCATATACGTAATTGACGATCTCCCAGTTGACAAGATCTTTTGACTTCATGATCGGACATCCCGGTGAGAGATGCATTGTCGTACTTACCATGTAATAGGTGTCATTCACACGAATGATATCCATATCCGGTACATCCGCATAAATAACAGGATTGGAAAATTTTCCGCTTTCTACGGCAGTTGCTGATGTCTGCGCCATGCTGCTTACCGGCAGCATTGTAATAGTCATTGCGGCTGCCATCATGGCTGCACATACCTTTTTCCATCTTTTCCATCCTAGATGTTTGTTTCTTTTCACATTAAAACCCCCGTTTCTTAAATAATATATGTTATTATCACATAATCCGTTTTGTCTAGCATCCATAAAAACTATATAATTTGTCAAAAAATCATTAAAAATATATTTTGTTTTTGGTAGATTTTTGCTATATTTGCAATACAACTATAATGAACCTTACCAAAAAATTGTTAAAAATATATTTTGTTTTTGGTGGATTTTTTGCTATATTTGCAATACAACTATAATGAACCCATAAATTAAGACAAAAAATCGTTGTTTTTACGTTGAATTTCCCTTATGATTTTATAGGTAATTGCGAAACACCAAAGCCCGCATAAATACGGGATATTTTTCATTACAAAATAAAACAACTCCTCACTGATTTATGGTAAAATAGAATTGACTATAAACTACTAACCATATCCACCAGTAAAGGAGTCGTACTTATATGATAACATACAAACAGCTTTCTTTGTCAGATATTTTTTCAGATTGCCAAAATAAATTTGATAACAACAAATACCTTTTTTGTGTTGCAGGCAGATAATTCTATCTGCTTTGTTTTTATGCAATAAAATCCTATTTCGCATAAACATCTCTTTAAAATCCGGTTCTGCTGGATTTTTCCCTATTGGAATCAAGATTTCAAACTTGTTTCGCAATTACCTATTTGTGAATATATCTTTTTGCATTTATAACTAATAGAACAGAATACGCTATTGTCATAGCTAACGGAATTGCCGCAAACCAAAGACTGATTTTCACATCACTGCTCTCTATCAAAATTATAGAAGCTATTGTGAATCCGCAACAAAGCATTTCTAGGGCAAACATAATAATAGCCCTTAATACCGCTTGTTTTTTTGTTTATCCGCATAATCTGCAACCGCTAATATTGTTACTTTTACTTCATCATTCATATTCTCACTTTTCCTTTCTCCATCAATGATTTCTCGGATGTCAACCTCATAGAACTCAGCTATCTCAACAAGCATACTGATGTCCGGCATATTACTTCCCTCTTGTGTCAAGTAGTTGACAGATATTTTTATATATATGCTTTTACTCCACGAAGCTTCAGATTATCCCATATTTTCACTTTATTATTTCCTGCCTGCACGTTCTGCAATGGCCCCGCAATCACGGTCTCACTCATGACATTTCCCACAATGTCAGAATCAATTGCCAAATCGCCTCCATCACGATTTTCAAATCTGCCCTCTGTAATACGTGTCATTCCCAAATCCTTACTTGTAATCACCTTGCCCTTTAATGTAAACATTTCCTCCGGTAAGGTGATATCCAGATACACCCCATCCTCTTCAGTAACAATCTTCGCCTCTGCTTTCACATTATCTGCATAACAGTTTACTTCCTGCTCAAAAGCTACTGCTCCACCCAGATAAACATTTCCATCAATATACGCCGGCTGCTTCACCCTCTCATACTGCTCTACATCCCCATAACCAAGGCTCTGCACTTCCTCGATATAGCTTTCCAGTGAAACCGGTGAACCGTTATATTCTGCAGTTCCATAGTGCCGATTCTCTTCCTGACCACCGATAAACAGATTCTGAAACCAACGGTCATCTCCGCCATACACTGGCACTGTGCCGGCCACCATGGTCGAATGTGGAAAATGATACGGTGTGGAGCGGTTCAATACGGGATAATGATTTAAGAAACCACACACCAGATTGTTCACATAAGCACCGCCCTGAGCCGCATTGTCAAACGCATACTCAGACATAAAAATATTGTTATCCACCAGATATGGACCATGGGTAACTTCAATAAAAAAGTCACGATTATTGTTATCGTAAATATTCGCACTTACCCGAATGCCCTGTGCCTGCCAGTCAAGCCATGTTCCCAGTGTACAGTGATGAATGTAATTATTGTGAATATATGTATCAATTGCTGCATGCAATTTAATTCCGCCAAGCTCATGTCCATAATACTCATGCTTTGTTCCGATTCTGAAAATCTCATTTCCATAAATCTCACAAAATGCCGAGCTCATATGACCTACGATACCATTCTGTCCGCAATCGTAAATCCGGTTGTTCCGGACAATATGAGAACCCACTTTTCCCTTGCTCCAGTTTGGTCCGATAATTCCGTACTGTTTTCCGGTAGGCGGTGCCCAGATGGTTGCCGCCTGTGCAATCTCAAAGCCCTTTACCGTAATATAATCCAGCCCTGTCCTTTCCGGGAAAAAGCAGCATTTTCTCACATTAATTTCAACGCATGCTTCATTGGGATTGGTTCCGTGAAAATTTGCATAAATGGTTGTCTTTTCATCCGCAACCTCTGCATACCAGCGGTAAAGAGAATCTTCCGGACTTATCAGTTTCTCTTCCCGCCAGCCCCATGTCTCATGGATACTCTTCTCCCACTTCTCCGGATGAAATACCTTGTCCAAAGAATCCGCCTCAAAAAAAGACTTACCATTCAGATAAACATCACCGGTGTGAACCTTCTTTTCTCTGGGGCTTACCATCCAGTCACCATCGATTTCCGTGGCAAATGGATTGTAATCCCTAAAAACAGTATTATCAACTTCTGTTTTCCACACAGTTCCTTCCACAAGCTCCCAGTTATCCACCTGTTCGGAACCTTTTATCACCACATGCTCTCCCTGTGCTGCCATATATGTAATTCGGCAGTCCGACGTAAGGCCTCCGTATCTCGGCTTTACCCACTCACGGTACACGCCCTTCATGGACAATCACCGTATCTCCTGCGACCGCCACATCTGCTGCCCGTTGAATCGTAAGAAATGGACAATTTTTTGTTCCCGGATTTCTATCGGAACCGGATTTTGCAACATAATAAATTGTAGCCATACACATTTCCTCTCTTTCTCATTTCGTATATCCTTTTGACTTCGGTATCATTATGTAGTAAAATATCACATGTATCTTATAGATACAATGTACCACATTTTTTTGATTTTTGAAGTAAGTACAACAATATATAGAGACAAATATTGCTATCCTCATTTTAAAACTTTTTCTGCACCTACCGCAGATACACTGTTTTTACTGTTACTTTCAATATTGGCTTTGGAATCAGTTCATTCAATAAGATTCCTGTATCAGCATTTTTTATCCGGAATAACTTAGAAATCTTTAAATGCTTTTTGACCATGCTGCCCACAATGGCTCTAATTACTTAATGGGGCCATTTATAAAGTTGTAAAGTGGTACATTTTTATATAATATTTTTTGTACATTCAGTCTTGACATTTTATATAGCCACTTTTCATAGATTACTGCTAACGAAAAGTGGTTGTTTATTCTTATTTTACAAATTATTATTCATAATTTCCAAGTAATTCTCTGGGAAACCAATCAACTCCAAATCAATATCATTTCTGTATTCATCTATCACTGTTTCCACTATCTGCACCAAAGATTTCTTACTCTCTTCATCTGGAAGTCTTTTTAGCAAGACTAATGTATACGCGAATAATGAATTATTCTTTATTTCTGGATGTTTTCTCAAAAATGATGTTGTAAACTTTGCCGGAGGATTAAAATCTGTATTATACATTCTAGCCGCATGTGCACATTTGTTTCGTAAAACCGATAAACAATGAAGATGATTTTCTAATGTATCCCTTCCAACACCAACCATATGAGCAATGACATCTTTTTCTGAATAATACATAGAACTGTATAATTTAGACATATTAGAAAAAGACATTAATTCCACAATAACCCACAATGGCATTTTACTAGAATATTTCATTTTATGATGCTTCACAATCAGGCTATCTTTATAATAATTTTTCTCCCTGCTGAAATTTTCCATAACTTCCCTGTAACCTTTTTTATTGTAAAAATTGTTTTCATCATAATGCTGGTCATAAGGTGCATCTGTACATTTTGCAATTGAAAATCCATAGGATATCTGTGTCCGATAATACACCTCTGCTTTTTCAATATACCGCCTAAATGTGTCACGTAATATTTCATCCACTTTATAAAGATGATACACAGTTTCAAATGTTGTACCTTCTATGTAATCGCTGCCAGAAGGGTCTTTCCTAAATTGCAAAGCATAACCTGTAAATCGATAATAGTTTACTTTCTTCAAAATATCCCTAGCTTCTTCTCTATCCAAAATAACCATCCCGTGTGCAATTAACTTATCCAATTGTTCATCGAAGGTCAATGGTTTTTTCAAATCCATAAAATCTCTCCTTAACGTAAAAAAGCTGAGCACAAGTCTCAGCTTGGTCCCCAATGTCCAAAAGACTTCGGGCAACTCTGTTACATTTAGTATATTCAAAAAACAAAAAAATTGCAATAGTTTTTATTATTTTCATCGATAAAAATGTAACACATTGAGTCTAAGTAGTCCATTACTACTAAGGATTTCTCCAAACACATTTGCTTTTATCCCAATTCCGCCCATGTGCCTTAGTAGTCGAAACCGTAGTAATTTCAAGGCTTTCCGCCATATTCTGCCCTGTATTGCCCCAGTCTGCGATGGTATGCATTATCATAAAACTGGAGTGCCGTGGCAGATGAATAAAACTCTAATCATATTTTCTCCTATCTTAAAAATTTTTACAATTCATAATCTGCATATACAGATAACATACTTTCAATACTTCGCACAAAATGTTTTGAATTGCTATCAAACTCATAATCTCCAATCATTGTGTGATATACTCCATTTGTATATTCTGTTACAAATATAGCTTCATAAAGGCTTTGTAGTTTTTGCTCAACAGTAACAAGTGTTTTTCCCTCTATTTCCTCAAATGCTTCATCTCTATTCAACAGTCCAGAACATAACCAGTCTTCCAAATCAGATTCCTTATATATATCCATAAGTGGCTTTGAATTCTTCCCATTAACAAAGTCATTATACAATGATATATCCACAATCTTTAATCCAACAAGAATAGGTGTAATATACATCAACAAAAGCTTTTTTCCTTTTCCATCTGAAAATCCAAAATCCCACTTCCTGCTATCATGCGTAGGTTCATATGCTGCCGTTTTCACTTGTCGGTAAAAACGAGTAGCTTCTCGCAACTCCATATTATATGTATCTATTACTTTTCTAGATACTTTTTCTAATCCATAACCTGTATCCAGCCCCATCTCTCTATAAAATGCAGTTTTATCAGCTGGTGGCAAGGATAATCTCATATCAAAAAATCTATCTAAATACCTACACGCATCAAATGTATTGCCATAATAATGCTTTATTGTATGTTGCAATTCACCTAAATTAACAGAAAATACAAATGTGATTCTTTCATCACACAAATAATGTTTTATCCTTTCTAATAAATGAACAGCATAACTTGGCTTACATCTATCCAATTCGTCTATGAAAATCACTAACCGATTTCCTCTTTCCACCAACAACTCTGTAAAGAAATTTTTAATATCCTCATGTAAATCTTTTTCTTCTCTAATATTTGTAAGAGGATTTTCACTTTTTAAGTTTTCAATAATACTGTTTATATTCCTACCGGTAAACGCCTCTAATACAGAACCCGCTAACTTAAATATATTGCCATTATCATCAAAATCATAATTTATTCCTAACTGCTTTATTATTTCATACACCAAAGACAATACCGGGTCTGTATCATTATCATTTTCCCATGCATCATAATAAACCGCCACATTATAATTTTCTGGCACATCTTCAGATTTTTCCGGGAATGGAAGTGCATACACAATACTTGCTTTTTTCTCATCATCCATATCACTCATCGGATTTTTGGCATTTATTAGCAGCATAGATTGTTTCACAAAAAAAGTCTTCCCACTTCCCCATCTACCGTCAATAGCAATAGAAGAAGCTCCTTCTTGTGCTAATATCAAATCATAAAAACGCACCAAATCTTTGTTTCGTTTCAATAAATCTTTATTCAATGTATGTATCAAATTTTCTTCCGTAGGAATTAATTCAAAACTATTCATAGCCCTTCCCACTTTTGTAAAATAATTTGCAACCGCCGATTGCGGTTTTTGATTATATTCACAATATATTTCAAAAACTCAGCATACTGATTTTTTTGCAGCTTTAATAACTTTTCAACAGTATCATATTTATCGTTTTCAACAATTTCCTCTATGAATACATTGTTATAAATCTTATCATAAATCAATTTTGTAAATTTAGCATGCCGTTTATAATATATATTAGGTATATCATAGCAATGTGCCATTCCTCTATAAGTTATAGCTACACACATTGCAACAGTCAATCCCATAGTTACTACAGCTGCTCCAATGCCTGCACCGACATTTTTCATAGCTTAGTCCCACATAATCAATCCTTCTGATGTATTTTCTGTTCCACAATAAGGGCATGAAAGCTTACTTAATTCTTCCTCATTCGCTTTGTGCATACGTTTACCACAATGATCACATTTATGCGCGTACACCTTTATCAGATCATATTCTGCTTGAAAATCCTGACCGAAAACATAAGGTACATACCCCCACTCTTCTACGGTTTTTATACCAAACTGCTTAGTACGAATAGCATCTTCATCTTTAGGTCTGTACAACGATAAATCCAGTTCAGTTTTCCATTTCCCACATGAACTACAAATATATACCTCTCGTTCAGCATTTATAGCTATATACTTACTTGAAGATATCAATTCTTGCCACTCAGAACCATATTTTCCATTCTTAGCATCTTCTATAGCTTCCTGATAAATTGTTGGATACATCATTCCAATACCATGCATGACACTGTATTCCTTTTTGCATTTTTTACAAACAAAATCATATCCGTCACCCACAATGTACCTCCTTTATAAACTAAACAAAATCCCGCATCTTTTTTTCCATGCAGAATTCATATCCCATGTTCTTTTTCCTACTTTATCAAATTCCACAACAATTGAACCAATCTTTATGTTTTTTCTTCTCATTCCCATACCATCTGCTAATCTTTTAAGCAAATTAACAGATAGATTCCTTGTTCCATTTTCAAGCTTGCTGATATCTGCCTGATTAATACCAGTACATTCAGCCAGTTCCTTCTGTGTCATATTCTAAGAAGTACGAGCATCTACAATAGCCCTTATGACATCCATCTCAGGCTGAATAGCTTCATATTCTTTTCTGAACTCATCATCTTTTAACTGCTTAGAAAGCATATCATCAAATGTTCTCATCCCTCATCACCCTTTCTATGAAATCCTTTCTTCTATCCTTTGCAATCTAAATCTCCTCTTTAGGGGGGGCTATGTCTTTTTAACAAATCCGTTCGTCAGTATTATTTTTCCATTATAATAGAAAAAAATATAAGACTCTGGTAATGTCACTTCCAAATTTGCAACGCAATTCAAATATTCCGTCTTCCAAATGTTTACTGTAAGGTTGTCTAAGCATATTCCCCTTTTTAAATATTATATGGTATATATACCATAATATCAATTATCCATTTAATATAATCATAATGTTTTAATCACACTCATTAATTCGTCAGAACATAAAATTTTCTTTATTGATTCTTTAAATTCATCAATATTATTGTATTCATATTCTGGTTCAAAACACTCCATACTACTATTCTTTTTCCAAAACTAACAATCTTGAATCCTTCAATTTGCATTTATAAGAATAATTATCTTTTTCCAAAGTTCCGGAAAAACAAAGATAATAATTTAATGCTTCATCCTTTTTCTCCGGAATATCAATTAATTTATCACTTAAGTAATTATATACAGACGGAGATATCGATATCTGGCATATTTGCTTTTTACTATCAACATTTAATACCTTTAGATAATATTTTTTTATATCACTTTCACCTTCCTTTATATATTTATAAATATACAAGGCACACTTTCCATAATATATTTTTTGTATATCCATATCTTCTTCCAAATTCCCCGAATTAAAATTTTTATGCGGCAAATATTTTTTCTCACCACTGTTGCCTTTAAAATTGAAAAAATTATTTTTGCTTTTCTTCACTCCTCGCATCTGTGATCCATTACCATTCGTACTTTTAGAAACTGTTTTTAACATCCTATTTAAGCAACTCGTCAAACGATTACTAATGTCTGTTGTGTCCAAATCCTCATAGAATTTACCTGTTTCCTTTCTTGATGCCACCTCATGTCTATAAGGACAATCTATATCGTGTTTTTCCTTATCTGACTCTATCACTTTAAAGTATCTTCGCTGATTTCCTCTCGCAACAGTAAGTGGAGCTAATTTACAAACCGGGCAAAACATATGTCCGTCATACTTGCTTATTGCCTTCTTATAATCTTTATCATATAAATCCCAATAAACACTTGCTGAATAATTTGTATCATTCTCAAAATAAAATTCGTCATATTTCTTTTTCATACTAAATAACCCCTTTCTTATTTAATCTTCCATTACATCTGCTAATTACACTTACTATATTATATCATAAAATTATCCTCACATATTTATTATTTCTCCAATAAAAACAAACCAACCGGACAATTACTCCAATTAATCTAAATATAAAACCACCAATATCCTCGTCTACGACGAGGATATCTTCAATACTTGTATGTAATATTCTGCTTAAAATCAACAAATTATCTACACTCGGCAGCGACTTCCCATGAATCCATTTATAAACAGCCTGCGGATTTCCAAATCCCATAGCTTCCTGAACATCCTTTACCGTATATCCATTCTTTTTCAACAATTCACTGATTTTATTTCCGGTTGCTTTTTGCTTTATTGATAAATACACAGGTTCCAAAAACATCCCTCCTAATCTCCGGCTTTATCACCACCTGCCAATATTTCAGATTGTATAACCTTCAGGTTGCATAATTTTCATACTTCCCATTTTTTACACAAAACTCATCTACAATCTTCAATATCATATCATTATAATAAGTCACACCACCATGAGCATAAATCCCTTTTTATTCAACACTCCTTTCCCCTCTCACCCCAGTTTCACAGCATCTCTCCTGCCATCTACCTGAAGCACCGCCTTGCTCGTCACCGTATAGCTGTCCCCGTTTTTCAGCCATTTAACAACTTTTCCGTCTTGCAATATCAGCACTGCCTGTTTGGAATGACTTTCAATATTGTATTGCTTTGCTGCTGCATCAAATACTATCCTGCAATTATTTTCTGCTATGCTGTCAATTCCTCTAAGACTTCCGGATTCTAATGCTTCCACTGCATCAAATGTAGTTCCTATGGTTACTGATGCATCTTTTCCGTCTTTTAAATTCCATGAAAGCCCATGATAAATACCACTTCCATTGCTTATCAGACCCGTAACAGGCTCGCCTGATACTTTCTTCTCTTTATTTTCACTGTCTTCGTTATTTTCTTTTTTGTTATCACCATCTGAACTTTTATCTTTTTGGGTTTTCTTCTTTTTCTTTGTTTTGCGGCGTGTTTTTCTGCGTTTTCTTCTATGTGAACGATTATTATCTCCATCGTCACCGTCATTATTGGTATCACCTTTTCCGCCGTAACCGTATCTGCTCTGTCTTTTATCAGGCTGCCTGTAACCGCCTGTTATCCAGCCTGCTATTATAAATAGAAGTGCGATTACATTTAATATCGTAAACAAATAAACACCTATTTTTAAAAAAGGTCGAAGCGGTGTGATGCCAAACACGATAAGAAGCATTTCCGCCACCACGACAAGCGTGAACAATGTCGGCATGAACATTGTCTTTTTTCCTTCCGCCATAAACAGCATGAACATCGAAAGAAAACATAAAACTAACGGAACGGCTATTGCCACGGCACAAAATACGAGTATATTTGCACCTCCTGCATGATTTATATAAGAAACACTGTCCCTTATATCTCCCCATGTATATGGTGCTTTAATTACATAATTTTCAGAAAGTCTCCCCTCTTTAAAGTATGTATATCCTGCTTTTCCCCCTGTTTTTATGACCTCTATTCCTGAAAGTGTCATATTTCCATCCCCTGCATTAAATTTACAGAATGGAAGTAAAAGAGAAAGCAGTGCCAGCAACAATAAAAGCCCTGCTATATTTTTCATCAATCGACCATGTTTTCTCATTAAAAATCTCCTCCCTAAGTTAGGTATTATCATAATAATTTAAACACCTGTTATCATATTTTTGCAATCACCTGTTATGCGTAAAAAATATAAGTTTATAAATTCTAAATGCTTATCATTATATGAATGTTCATAACAGTTCAGCCTTAAATGGCATTTCAAATTTTACGAAATAAACAAATGCCACATTGCATCGATTAAATGTGGGAAATTAAAAACTGAACTTTTATGAACAATCTGCACTCTTGTATAATACAACAAATTTCTTTAATAAAAAATATATTTTTCCTTATATTTTTATTAAGATATAACATTTCAGATATAAAAATATAATTGTTAAACCACGGTCTACTCATTATATTATCAATTATATTCTTATGTTAGAAAAATCTTTCACTCTTAAAATTAGCTCAAAACCTAAGTGTGCACTCAAATGAAATAAATAAATCTTCTCCGTCAGAGCATTGATTTCGTGCAAATAAACAAAAATTGATGTGATACCAGACTGAGAAATACTCACATTTCCAGTCAGATTACCACATCAATTTTTCATTTAACTGCCAGTCTTTTTAATATTTAGCATTTTATTGTACCATCACGCTTTTCAACTGCTTGTCTTTTTACTTTTAGTATTCTGTTTTACGATTACTTTTTGTAAATCCAGTTTTTTACGCTTTATATTTACTTAACAATCGGTGCAAATCTTATTCTTATCTGAGGAAGTGACTTAAGTTCTGTATAATAATTTGTCTGCCAGTCATCTCCCTGAGTCTCGTCATTTTCTCCAGATGCCGGTGGTGCAAATATCTTAAGTGTCATATCTTTTGCTCCGTCAAGCGGCTTTTTGAAGAATGCACTCATCATGTCTACACATTTTACGCCCGGTGCTTTATAGAACCAGTGTCCGTTTAATTCTATCATAAGGTTCATGTCTACATTGTCATCATCAAAGTATGCTTCACAGAATACAGGATTGCTGTCAAAGTGAAGGTCGATTGCTACTCCGTCGGCATCTTCCGAACCACCCCAGCGGAGTTTTGCGGGAAGTTCTACATCTGAGCCTGTTTCCATTGACGGACTGAAGAAATCGTCATGAATGATTTCTCTATATGTATCCATGAGTGGCTGCTCAATTCCAACATCTTTGTTGTTTGGATCTTCTATCTCAAGTCCGAGACGGCCTCTGTCTCTGAACTGATACATTGTGAAGCCTGAAAGCCATTTCTCGTCGTCTTTTTTAAGCATTTCACAGAATTCTTTGAGCATTGATGCCTGATCGTACGGTCCTGTCACATCACCGTCTGAGTTAAACTCGGACAATACCATAGGCTTTTTAACTCCGTTATTTACATATGTGTATCTCTCATAGCTGTTCTTTGCAAGCTGATATATCTTGCTTACTGCATGGCGTGCAAATGTTGTACCGCCTTCTTCTGCAACATCATATGGCCAGCCCCAATGAAGTGCCATGTATCTGTCTACGGATACAATATCTGCTGCCCTTGAAGCTTCTGCAAATATGTCTTCCATCTCCATCTTTTCGTCTTCAAGTTCCTTACATCCGTCAAGACAGATGATAGTCTTAACATTTGGAGCTTCTTTTCTGATTATCTCACTTGCGTGTTTGAAGAATGCTGCAACTTCCTCATAACTTGCTCTCTTATTGAATGAGAACCAGTTTCCTGTTGCTTCATGATTTATACGAAGCTGAACCCTGCCGAATGTTCTAAGGTCTTTTGCGATTGCCACAAGATGCTCGTCTGATACCTTAGGGTCGATAGTCATTGTAAGGAGTACATCCTGTCCATGTCTTCTTACATCTCTCATGCAGGTAAACGGCTCATCATCTAATGTACCGTTAAGTCCACCCTTATATGTAAAATAATCATCATACGGGAAATCCCATGCAAACTGTACTGACGGGTCAGCATGAACAACACTTGCTCTGCCCGGCCACCCCTCATCATTCGGATAATAGCAATACATAAGATTTATCGCTCTATGCGGTCTGCCAAGTTTCTGTAAGATATAATCCTGATTTACATATTCTCCACGCTCACTTCCATCACCAAGATCAACAGCACACTGTGCAGGTCCCATATGAAGTGTTTTTGCCTTTAATTCGCTCATCTTTATCCTCCAATTTTGTTTTATGACATTTTTGCGGAACATATCTGTCCATGTTCCATATATACCATCATTTTAATTGCGGCATCCATAAATTACAATGTAATTAGGCGACTTAAAATACACGAAATATTACATAAAAATTGCATGAGCCTACAGCAGCAAACAATATATGTTTACACTACTAAATACAAAGATATACAACCATCTTATCCTATCTGCATACAACCGTGCACTTTGCACTCTTTCCGTTTTTGGTGTATGCCGTTATGACGGCTTTTCCTTTTGCTTTCGCCTTTATCTTTCCTGTTGTCTTATTCACAGTTATTATTTTTTTATTGGAAGATTTAAAGTAAATCTTTCCCGAAAGTTTTCCGGCATATTTTTTATATCCCTGCAGATATGCAGTCAGCTTTTTACCTGCTCCTTTACTTATATTTATCTTGCTCTTTGACAATTTTACTATCTTCACATCTGCAAATATATTTTTGGTATATTCATTTCCTGCAGTTGATTTTACATACACGGTGTACCATCCCGGTTTTGATGCATTTATTGTAAATTTCTTACTGTTTACATATATGTATGAGCCATCATCATCCTTAAAAAATGATGCCGCTTTTTTCCCCTCTGCATATTTTACTGCTGAAACATTTCCGCTTATCTGCACATTCAGCTTTTGTTTATATTTTTTATATATGCTTTTTGAGGAAGATATTTTTATATTTCCTGTTTTGGTGACCGTGTCAGACTGCTGTTCCGGTGTCTCAGTTACATGCGGACTTTCGGTAATAGTCGGTGTTTCCGTTATCTGAGGTGTCGGCGTTTGCATCACATCAGGTATCGGCGTTTCCGTCACATCAGGTGTCGATGTTTCCTGTGGTGTTTCTGTTGCCGTTGTCCCTGATTGTCCATCTGTTATTTCAGGGGCAGCCGTTATTGACGGTGCTTTCGTTGTTTCAACAGGTGTTTCCGTAACCTTCGGTGTTTCCGTTGCCATCACTTCGCTGCTGCTTGAAGCTGAAGGCTGTGGTGCCGCTGTCTGTGTCGGTTCTGCAGTTGCTGTTGCCCCTGCTGTCTGTCTATATTCCAAAGCCGCATTTACTACCTTTGATGCATCCGGTATTCCCGCATATGTTACATAGTATTTTAAATTTGACAAAAGTTTCATGTTGTCCGTATTACAGAGCAGTTCTTTAAGACCTTTTCCGTCAATATTTCCCGCCGCCGCTTTTGCAAGTGCTGCCACACCTGCCACATACGGTGCTGAAAATGAAGTTCCCCATTCACAGGTATAGCCTCCGCCAACAGCGGTTGTATATATTGCGGCACCCGGAGCACACATTTCAACTTTTCTTGTTCCATAATTACTAAACCAGCTAAGGCTTCCATCCCACTCTATACTTCCGACAGTAATAAGATTATCTTCACTATATGATGCCGGTGTATAAGTCAGACGGTCTATATTTTTTGATTCATTTCCTGCGGCAACAACAAAAAGCATATCGCTTTGTGCAATAACATTTTCCATTATCATATTGTTGAATATGTCTGCCATTCCCGACTCGCCGCCCCAACTGCAATTACATATATCCGCACCATTATTGTCAGCATACACTATACCCTGTATAAGTGTAGACATCGTTGACTCTCCCTCCGAATCAAGAGCCTTTACAGGCATAAGCTTTATGTCTATGTCAGAAGCAATCCCGACAACTCCCGTATTATCATCAGCCGCCGCCAGAACTCCTGCAATCGCAGTACCGTGACCGTTATCATCATATGGATTATTTCCGCTATTAGTAAAATTCCAGCCTATCGTATCATCCGTATATCCGTTTCCGTCACTGTCACTTCCATTTTCAGTTTCATCTGAATTTTTCCATATAACATTTTTTATCTCGTCATTTGTATAATCTATTCCCGTATCTACGACAGCAACTACAACCGAATCATCATTCTTAGAAATCGTTTCAGATGCATTATTTATTGCTGTCCACGCTTCTTCGGCATTTAAATCCACACCCTCTACGGCAGTAATATTTGAATCTTTATATTCGCTGCTCGGGCTTGTAAATGTTCCGCTATTTTTCAATGCCCACTGCGAACCGTCAGCATAATAATCCTTTGTGCTCCCGCTTGATTTTACGGAAACTTTATTTGACGATGTCTCTGAATTTGATGCAATTCTCACCTTATAATCCGGCTGTGCCGCCTGAATATCAGAGCCATATTTTTTTGCAATATCTATTACTTTTTTTATATATTTTTCTGACTTTATCTTATAAACCTTTATAAGTTCAGTTACATCCTTTTCTTTATATGCATATTTTTTTATTTCTTTAGGTTCCTTTGTTCCCTCTCTGTATTCTATCATAATGCGGTTGTCATTCTCTTTATATGCATTTTCATCATCAACGATAACCGCCTTGTGTGATGTCTTATTATCACCGTCAGACTTTTTACTTTTATAAGACACTGTCTGTGTGATGTTTCCACTACCCGAATATGTACTTTTCTGTACCGTGTCACTGCCGTCCACTGCTTTACTGCTGCCTGCACTGACACTGCCTGTAGCAAAACTTTTCTCCGAACCTACATCCGGATCTGTATTCGATATATTTCCACCACATACCTCCTGCAATCCTAACGATAAGGTGATGATAACACCAGCAATCGCAGATATTTTTTTAACGGACTTTTTCCTCATATGATGATTCCTCCTTTATGAAATCCATATGTGCTCTCGAAATCTTCCGAACGAAGAATTTCGAGAGTACATAATCCATTATAATCCCAGTTTTTGTCATTATTGTGAACTGACAAGTTTTTAATACAATATGAGATTAACAGTTCAGCCGTTCATTTCCTACATTCACAAACCTTCCTGCAATTATGCCGTTATAAAAACCACTTATTCCTCACACTACCTCATCAATCATGCCCTCATCAAGATATTTATATTTTTCTGGTGCCTTGTTAGTCAAAATATGCATATCTCCGAAGTTTGCAAATTTCACTGATGTCACATTGTCAAATTTATCAAAATCGGCAAGAAGATATTTCTGATTGCACTGATTTATCGCTGTTTTTTTGACAAGAGCCTCATTTGCATCCGGTGTCGTAAAACCGTGTTTTAAACTTATGCCGTTAGTTCCAAAGAATCCTTTTGTGAAATTATAATTTTGTATCGACAAAATAGCTTCATTACCTACTACCGCCTCAGTTGTTCCTTTCAATTCTCCGCCAACAAGTATTACATGAAATCCTGCTACAGCAAGTTTTTTTGCGTGTGCAACAGCATTTGTGACAAATGTTGCTTCTTTACAACTTATATACTCAATCATATAACCTGTTGTCGTACCTGCATCAAGATATACAAAATCCGTTGGTTTTATAATTTCCGCAGCCTTTCTGGCTATCTGTCTCTTCTCTTTTTCATTTACCCTGAGCTTTTGTGACACTGAGAGTTCTTTCGCTGTGTAATTGGAATTTACGGCTATAGCACCGCCAAACACTTTTATAAGTTTGTTTTCTTTATCAAGCATTGTGAGGTCACGCCTTATCGTTGATTCAGATATACCAAGAGAGTCTTTTATTTCGCTTACTGTTATGCTCTTTCTCTCCTCCAGCATTTTTAATATCATCTGCTGACGCTTTTCTACTAACATTTTATCCCTCGCTTTCAACTTTTAACCCTAAAAAACCCCGTGGCAACCATATTTTGATATACCCGGGGTTTTCTGTTTGTTATGTCTCTGATTCGGTCACTTACGACCAAAAGCATCAAATCTTTTTCGCAACATTTAATTTCGTAATCTTAAATTTCTTATACTGATTACAGATTTTCTTTCATAAATGCAGAAATCTTTTCGTATGCTGCGTCCTCATCTTCACCGTCAAACTTAAGTACGACTTCCATGCCGCCTTTAATTCCAAGTCCCATAATAGTAAAGATTTTCTTGCAATCTCCTGACTTTCCGTCTTTTGAAATAGTTACGCTGCTGGTAAATTCCTTTGCAAGCTTTACAAGCTCTCCTGCCGGACGCGCGTGTATTCCCTGTGGATCTGTAACCGTGTAAATAAATTCTTTCATAATATAAATGCCCCTTTCATTTAAAATATAATTTTTAAATTTTTAATCATTACTTTTTTAACATATAATCCATAACCTGTTTCTTCCCTTTAAGTAGTTTTATTTTATCATATTTATACTTATCGGTCAAAAATTTTTTTCCATATTAATCTGTACTTTGGCTTAATACTCTATGATACTTTTTTCTTAAGCATACCAAGTAATACTGTTGAAATAACTGTTCCTATTACAAGTGAGAGTAAATACATCCATGAACCTCCGACAACCGGAAATACGAAAATTCCACCGTGAGGTGCCATCAATGTACAGTTAAATACCATGCTGAGTGCTCCTGCAACTCCCGAACCTATTATACATGATGGAATTACACGAAATGGATCAGCAGCCGCATAAGGTATCGCACCCTCTGTTATGAACGCAAGTCCCATTACAAAGTTTGTAGGACCGCTCTCTCTCTGCTCTTTTGTAAATTTATCTTTAAATAACATTGTTGCAAGTGCAATAGCACACGGTGGAACCATACCACCTATCATAACTGCCGCCATAATATCATAATTTCCGGCTGCGATAGAATTTATGCCAAATACATAGGCTGCTTTGTTGAATGGACCTCCCATATCTATAGCCATCATTCCGCCTAAGATAAATCCGAGTGCTATCTTGCTTGAACCACCCATGCTTCCAAGCCATGTATTAAGTCCTGTGTTTATAACACCCATAACAGGCTCTACTACATAATTCATTGCGAGTCCCATTATCAAGATTCCTACAACCGGATAAATAAGTACAGGTGCAAGTTTTTCAAGTGCTTCCGGAAGTTTCTCACAGCCCTTTCTAAGAAGAAGTATTACATAACCTGCGAGGAAACCTGCCGCGATAGCACCAAGGAAACCTGATTTTCCGTTGTATGCTATCATTCCACCAACAAAACCAAGTGCAAGTGCCGGTCTGTCACCGATTGCCATTGCTATAAAACCGGCAAGTACGGGTAACATAAAGTTAAATGCAAGTCCGCCGATACTCTTAAACATTGCAGCAACAGGTGTTATCGTACCAAAGTTTGAACGGTCTTTAACCGATAGTGATGAAATGTCAACTGACAATCCGTCGATAAGAAATGCTATCGCAATAAGGATACCACCACCGACTACAAACGGAAGCATATGCGATACACCGTTCATAAGCTGAGTATAAATCTTATGTCCTACACCGCCGCCTGAGGTTTCTTTACTCTGGCTCTCCGATGCGTTAGCCGCATGATATACCGGTGCGTCACCGTTTACTGCTCTCTTTATAAGTTTGTCAGCTTTATTTATTCCGTCTGATACCTGACATTCTATAACTTTCTTTCCGTCAAATCTCTCCATCGGAACTTTTGCATCTGCGGCAACTATGATACAGTCAGCCTCTTTAATATCATTGTCTGTCAAAACATTTTTCGCTCCGCCTGAACCTCTTGTCTCAATCTTTACATTGACTCCTGCTGCACTTGCTGCTTTCTCAATTCCCTCTGCTGCCATATATGTGTGTGCAATACCCGTCGGACATGAAGTAACTGCAAGAATTTTCTTTCCTGACTCGTTTGAAACATTTGTGCTCTTAAGTCTCTCGTCAATATCCGGATTTTCGTCATCTGCCTTGTCTACGATTGAAATAAACTCATCAACTGATTTTGCATTTCGTAAAGATTTTGAAAATTCTTCGTCCATCAAAAGCACTGAAAGTTTGCTCAATACATCTAGATGCACATTATCCTCTGTGTTCGGTGCTGCGATAAGGAAAAGAAGTGTAACCTGATCTCCGTCAATTGAGTCAAAATCCACACCATCTTTTATAACCATTGCGGCAAGTCCCGGTCTGTCTACCGCATCACATTTTCCATGTGGGATTGCTATTCCTTCGCCGATACCCGTTGTGCTTTCTTCTTCTCTTAAGTAAACCTGTTTTCTATAACCCTCTCTATCGTTTATCTTGCCGCTCTTTACCATAAGGTCTACTGCCATATCAAGAGCTTCAGATTTAGACTTAGGTGACAAATTCAGGCTTATACTCTTAGCATCTAATAAATCTGTTATTCTCATGCTCATCTCCATCCTTTCTTTCTGTAAAAACATTAAGATTGTTTATAAGTTCATTTACTTGGCAATATGCTTTAAATCTACCCTCTTAAGCGACTCCTCAACTTCCTGCTTTGTAGCAAGATAATCCGATGCTGCACTTGCACCGCCTGTTGCCATAGCCATACTGAATGCATAATCAGAATCTTTCTTTTGCAGCCATCCTGCTATAAATCCGGCAACTGATGAATCACCTGCTCCGACTGAATTTTTAACTACGCTCGTCGTTGCTTTGGTGGCAACTACTTTTCCGTCCTCGCTCAAGAGAACTCCGCCTTTTCCTCCCATAGAAACAAGAACATTTACTGCTCCCATCTCCTGCAGCTTCTTTGCATATGGAACTACATCTTCCCATTCTGATAACTCAACACCAAATATCTCTCCAAGCTCATGATGATTTGGCTTTATCAAAAACGGATGGTACTTCAAAACATTTAAAAGAAGATCTTTTGTCGCATCCACTATAATCGTAACATCTTTGTCCTGAAGTTTTTTCATTATCTGCTCATAAATATCTGAAGGCATTGTAACCGGAATACTTCCTGCAAGTACAAGAATATCTCCCTCACCGAGCAACATCAATCTTTCCATAAGTTTATCTAACTGCTCTTTTGGAATATCAGGTCCCTGTCCATTAATCTCCGTTCCGTCAATAGATGAAAGTTTCAAGTTTATTCTTGATATTCCATCTTTCATTTTTATAAAGTCTGTATTTATACCTGTTTCCTCAAGTTCTCTGACAATCTCATCTCCGGTAAAACCTGCTACAAATCCAAGTGCTGTACTATCAATACCGAGATTTTTTAAAACGATTGAAACATTCGTGCCTTTTCCTCCCGGAAGCATCAGCTCACTTGATGTACGGTTCGTATATCCGAGTTTAAAATCATCAACTGCAACGATATAATCCAATGATGGATTTAATGTAACCGTATAAATCATATGCTATCCTTTCCGCCATAAATTTTTAAGTTAAAAATTTGCTTACTATTCAAACAAAGATTTATTTTTCAAACAAATCTAATATACGCAAAAACAATGCAGCTATGCGAATTAGTTTGAATAATAACAAATGTTCATCTTTAATCGTTTACGGCTGTTTTTAATTTGTTGAACATATTATATAATCATATTCGTTCAAAATCAATCAAACTAATTCACAAAATACAACCTATTTTTTTGTGCAATATACACAAAAATATTATTGTTTTTATAAAACGCTTTCCATAACAATTACACAAGAGTAAAATATCCCATGTTTATTATCCACTATTTCAAGTGTTTTATACATAATAATTGATTTCAACAATGAATGATTATGACCGATTTTGATTTTTATATATTTATATAAATAAATGATTTTAATTCCTGATTAAAGATTTCCAAATACATTAGTATAATCCACAAAATATGTATCGCTTTTTATCATATTTTTTTAGAACTGGTATAAATCAATTTATACACAAAAAAAGCCTGATACAACATCAGACTTCCGAACATATCCAATGCGGAAGAAGGGACTTGAACCCTCACGTCGTTGCCAACACTAGATCCTTAG